>Ga0209737_10002132_pt1 | contig 13919 bp, 17 predicted proteins | sample TergutCu122P3_FD_187284 | JGI IMG/M metagenome (GOLD analysis project Ga0209737, IMG submission 187284) | Cubitermes ugandensis P3 segment gut microbial communities from Kakamega Forest, Kenya - Cu122 P3 (SPAdes) (version 2) | ecosystem: Host-associated > Arthropoda: Insects > Digestive system... | reverse complement strand
AAAAAGAAGTAACTATTGATGACAAAGGTATTGCTGATGCAGTTGAAAAACTATATGATGCTGTTGTAGTAGTCCAATCATATAAAGGAGACCGTTTAATTGCTGGGGGAACCGGTTTTGTTTACAAAGTTGCTGGTGATATTGCTTATATTATTACTAATAGTCATGTAATCGATGGTGCTGATAACGTCAAAGTAAAGTTTACTAATGACCAAACCGAGGATGTAACAATTGTTGGCGATGATTCATATTCTGACATTGCGGTATTATCATTAGCAAAAGACAAAATTATTAAAGTGTCTGCCCTGGGTAAGAGTGTGTCTACTCGTCTAGGGGATACTGTTTTTGCTATCGGAGCACCACTTGGCTTGGAGTACTCTTGGACAGTAACGAGAGGAATATTAAGTGGTAAAGACCGCTTAATAGAAATCAATCTTTCTAATTCCAGGGTGGCTGATTGGGTAATGAGTGTTTTACAGACTGATGCGGCAATTAATTCAGGTAATAGTGGTGGCCCACTGGCTAATGGTAACGGAGAAGTAATTGGCGTTACAAATATGAAACTTATTAGTTCAGGAGTTGAAGGGATGGGTTTTGCTATTCCAATTGAAGATGCGGTTAGTACAGCCGATCAATTAATTGTTAGCAAGACAATTAAAAGACCTCTATTAGGGGTGAAAATGATGAATGTTGGGGATCGTGATTTAAAAAGTCATTATGGAATTACCTTAGATAGTTCAATCACCAGTGGTGCAGTAATTGGTGAAGTGGTTACTGGTAGTGCTGCTGATGAGGCAGGATTAAAAAAAGGGGATGTTATCATTAAATTTGGTGATTACAAGGTAACTTCATCGGCAAGATTAAAATACTATTTATATAAATATAAAGTTGGGGATAAAGTTATAGTTACCTATATTAGGGGATCAAAAACCGAAACCTTAACTGTTAATCTATCACAAAAGGCAAGTTAAAAAGGCGCACAAAGCCTTTTTTTATGTTATACTAAGTGCGGTGATTTTTATGGCTTTAAAAGCAGGTATTGTTGGTTTGCCTAATGTTGGTAAAAGTACTTTATTCAATGCCATTACTAAGAAAAATATATTAGCAGCAAATTATCCTTTTGCAACAATTGATCCCAATATTGGGGTGGTAACTGTACCGGATGCTAGATTAGAGTATCTAGAGGGTCTATACATACCAGAAAGAACAATTCCAACGACGTATGAATTTACTGATATCGCTGGATTAGTTAAAGGAGCCTCACAAGGGGAAGGCCTAGGTAACAAATTCTTATCCCATATTCGTGAAGTAGATGCTATTGTTGAAGTAGTTAGATGTTTCGCGGGCACGGATATTATTCATGTAGAAAACAGTGTTGACCCAATTAGAGATATTGAGATCATTAATGTAGAATTAATTATTACTGATTTAGATATTATTGAATCTCGTCTTGATAAAATTGCAAAAAAGGTATCAATGTCCAAGGTTAGAGAAGAACTATTAGAATATGAGCTTTTAAAAAAATGTGAGGAGGCCTTACTAAAGAACATTCCGCTCAGAAGACTTTCTTTTGGGAAGGAAGAATTACTAATTTTAAAACCATTTTGTTTTTTAACTTTAAAACCGATCATCTATATGGCCAATGTTAGTGAAGAAGATGCAATTATTGGTCATAATTCCTATACTGATCAAGTATCAGACTATGCTGCTGGAGAGCAGGCATCAGTCATTGTAATGAGTGCCAAAATTGAAAGTGAACTTGCTGAGTTATCTGATGATGATAAAGATCAATTTTTAAAAGATTTAGGTATTACTAATAGTGGTTTAGATAAATTAATATATGCTACTTATAATTTATTAGGGTTAGAGACCTTCTTTACCGTTGGTAAAGACGAATGTCGAGCATGGACTTTTAAAAAGGGAATGAAGGCTCCCGAATGTGCAGGGATTATTCATACTGATTTTCAAAGAGGATTTATTAAGGCGGAAATCATGTCTTTTGCTGATTTACAAACTTTTGGTAGTGAATTAAAGGTAAAAGAAGCTGGTAAAATGCGATTAGAGGGCAAAGAGTATCTAATGCAAGATGGCGATATCTGCTATTTTAGATTTAATGTGTAAATAAGGAGATAACACAAATGAGTTCACCTAGTCATGAAATCAAAATTATTAAAGGACGAAGCTTGTTTCCATATCCCAATAATCTAGAACGCGAACCAGGGATTGCTCGATCAATTGAATTCACACGTCTAACCGATTGGGGTGTATGTAAACATAAGACTTGGATTGTTAATAGCAGTGGTGATGAAAGAATTACCATGATTTATGTTTTTAATGACCAAATTAATACTGTAATGGAAATGACGATTGAACATTATGATGGGGAAAAATATTTTAAGGGGCAAATACCTGAGGTTTATGATACTGGTTATATAAAAATTTCTGATGGGATTTATCGTAAAATAAAGTTTAGGATGTCAGCAGTAAAAAGAACAGATAAAGCATATGAAATACAGCCAATGATTCCCTTTTTTGCCCGATTAAGAAACCCAGAATTTAAAAAGTGGTCAGCTGTGTTAAATAGTCAGTTAGAATCAGCACCTATCATAAAAGTTGATAATATCAAAGGGAGCCGATAATTATGGTAAAAAAAATTAAATTATTACATGGAAAACTTGAGTTACCAGCTTTTTTGCCTGATGGAACATATGGGGTAGTAAAAGCCCTAGATTCTCGTGATTTAGCAGAAACAAAAGTGGCGGGCATAGTAGTTAATACATTACACTTATATAATAAATTAGGGGTCAATAACATTAAAGCTCAGGGTGGAATTCATGGACTAATTAATTATCAACAACCAATTATTTCTGATTCTGGCGGTTTCCAAGTCTTTTCCATGATTGGTGAAAATCCTAAAAAGGGAGAGATCCGCAAGAACGAGATAATCTTTCGTGAAGAAGATGGTAGTAAATTCATTTTAACGCCTGAGAAATGTATTCAAATGCAGTTTGCAATTGGGTCAGACATTATCATGTGTTTAGACTATTGTACCCATCCCAATGATTCAGATGCTGTTAATGAGTTAGCAGTAGAGACAACGATTAGGTGGGCTAAAAGATGTAAAGAGGAATACAATAAACAAATTATTATGCGCAAGTACACTAAGGATAGACGCCCATTAATTTTTGGTATCATTCAAGGCGGGAACAACCAGCAATTGAGGAAATACTGCGCTGAAGAACTAATTAAAATCGGGTTTGACGGCTTTGGTTTTGGTGGCTGGCCATTAGATAAAGATAATAATCTTATGGATGATATCTTAAAATATACCGCGGATTTAATGCCAGATGGTGGGGTAAAATATGCCATGGGACTTGGTAAACCAGAAGAAATCGTTAGATGCCATAAAATGGGCTATAATTTATTTGATTGTGTTATTCCTAGTCGAGAAGCACGACACCACAGACTTTATGTTTTTAATGATCAACTTGATTTAAATCAAGAGTTTTATCAATACTTAAGAATTTTAGATAAAAAGTACAAAAAAGATTTATTACCACTTGATCAAAATTGTGATTGTTATTGTTGTAAAAATTATTCAAGAGCCTATCTCCATCATTTATTTAAGCTTGGTGATTCAGGAGCTGATCGTCTTGCTACGATTCATAATCTGGCCTTTTATACTAAGTTAATGGGGTATATTCGTGATGGAAAATAGTGAGTATATTTTTAACGAGATAATTAAATCAAAAAAATATCATCATGTTAATCATGCTTTAATTAGAAGAATTGTTGCCGAAGAAACACCTAAATATAAAAAAGATAAATTAGTTATTAAGTCAATTAAAAATAAATTGCATCAATGCTATGGTGCTTTTATTACACCGAATGGCAATAGTAAAACCGCCAAATTAATTGGTAATCGCCTTTATGATGAAATATTAAGTTTACACACTTCAACTCTTGAAAGGAAGACTTTTTATCGTGAATTTTATCAACAAATATTTGCCGTGACTGGTACCCCAAAACGAATAATGGATCTTGCTTGTGGCTATAATCCGTTTTCTATAGTATACATGGGTTTACCACCTGGCTTCATGTATTATGCCTATGACATTGATGAGGCAGTAGCAGTTCTATTAAACCGTTTTTTTCAGCAGAATAAATATCGGGGTTTAGCCAAAACCATGGATTTAGCTACTAATTCACCAACTGAAGAATGTGATGTTGTTTTTATACTGAAGTTTTTATCATTAATGAATCAACAAAACAGCAAACATTCCTTAGAACTACTCCTTAGTTTAAAGGCAAACTATCTAGTTATTAGTTTTCCCACCAAAACGCTTACTGGCTTAAATGTTGGGATGCAAAAGAGTTATACTGGGAGTTTTAATAGTCTAATTGCTAATCATTTCTCTTTAATCAAGGAATTAATATTTTCCAATGAAATCGTATTTATAATTCAAAAAAAACAAGAATAATGTTGTTGTTTAAATATGTTTATTATCATTGCATATAGTATACTGGTATGCTATAATACGCCTAGAGCTGTTATGCTCCTTGCTTATTTTTTAAGGTAAGCCGATAGACCAGAAGGAGGGAAGATTTTATGAATAAATATGAGATCATGTTTATTATTAAAACCACGATTGATGAAAAGGCAGTTAATGAAACCGCCGATAATTTAAAATCAATTATTACTGATATGAAGGGTAAGATTGTTGATTTTAGAGAATTAGGTCAAAAAGAACTTGCTTATCCAATAAAAAAAGAAATCAGTGGTTTTTATTATGTCTTGACTTGTGAAGCACAGCCACCTGTAATAGCTGAATTTAATCGCAAAGCAAGAATCGATGAAAACCTTTTAAGACATTTAATTATTAAAAAAGACAAGGAGTAAAATATGAATAATGTTTCAATAGTTGGTAGAATTACCAAAGACCCAGAATTAAGAACTATTGCTAATGGCAATGTTACAACGAATATTACGGTTGCTGTTAATCGTCGTTTTACTAACGCGAATGGTGAACGTGAAGCTGATTTTATTCCCTGTGTTGTTTGGAATAAACAAGCAGAAAATGTATGTAAATATTGTTCGAAAGGTTCGTTAGTGGGGGTTACTGGACGTATTCAGACTCGCAGTTATGATGGACAAGATGGTAAAAAGGTCTATGTTACCGAAGTCGTAGCTGATAATGTAAATTTTTTAGGTAGTAAGAATCAAAATACAAATGATTTTGAAGATGCAAATCAAGGTAATAATCACCCAGTAGAGACTTCTGACGTAAGTGAAGATCCTTTTAAGGATTTCGGTTCAGAGGTTGTTCTTAGTGATGATGATTTACCATTTTAAGGAGGATTATTAGATGGCAGAATTTCATCGTAAAAAGAAAAAGATTTGTCAAATGTGTGCTGGCAAAGATGTAGATTATAAAGATGTAATGATTGTTAGTAAATATATTAATGAAAAAGGCAAGATTATGCCACGTCGAATGACTGGTGCATGTGCTAAACATCAAAGATATATTGCTATGCAAGTACAAAGAGCACGTTTTATGGCTTTGATTCCATATGTTAAATAGATTTTTAAAATCTATTTTTTATTGCATAAAGAAGTAATCCAGTGTATATTGGTAAGGTAAGGAGTGGTAAGTGTGGACCCAATCCAAACTAGTAATCCTCAGGTTTCCAATAATGGAGTTCTATTAGTTTTCTTTCTTGTTATACTTGCCATTATTGCTGGTGGAGGATATTATTTTGCTGCTCAAAAAAATCTTAATCAAGAATCAGAGGAAGAAGAACCAAATAATATTATTACTCCGGAAAAAGATAAATTAATGCGTGAATATTTTATTACCGCACCAGCGGAACTGAATCGCCTTAAACAATTAGCTAGTACTGAAGGAGAACAATATTTAAAGCTATTAGGTTTTACAGCTATTGAAGGTGACAAGTATAATTTAGCAGGGGAGTCTTTGGATGGTTTTTTTGCAACTTGTCGACCATATCAAAATTTGTCCCAACTCGACAACGTAAAAATCATTTTTAAAAATGATGAAATTATTGATGCCGAGATTTCCTTTGTTTATCTAGAAGATGATATGAAACTAGTTAAGGTTCAAAAAGATTTAGCCGCAATGATGTCTGCTTTTAACGGTTATGAAATCAAGTTAACCAATCTGGAAGAAGCGTATTCAATTGCCAAAGATAAATTAGCAGGGGAGCAACTTGGACGAGGGAGCTCAGAATATAAAATAGGGAATATAACCATTAGGATTGATGTTATTATTAGTAAACCACAAGAGTTTGCCCTAAAAATCTATATTTTTAAGGTTTCCCAGTCAGTTCATAATTAATAAGATATTCGCTTTGAATATCTTTTTTTTGATATTTTTGATATAATATCTTATAGATTTAGGAGGTAGAGGCAATGAAAGTAATCCTACTTGCTGATGTGAAAAAACAAGGCAAAAAAGATGAGATAATTGAAGTAAGTGATGGGTACGCTCAAAACTATTTAATTAAAAATGGATTAGCGATTAAATTTACCGAAGGATCAAAAAAATATTTAGACCGTGAGCTAGCAGATCGCGAATCAAAAGAACAAACGGTTATTGAAGAAAGCCAAATAATTAAGGAAAGATTAGAAAAAGAAGAATTAGTTTTTTCAGTTAAAACTGGTAAAGCCGGGAAACTATTTGGCAGTATTTCTTCAAAACAAATATGTGAAGAAATAGATAATAGATATGGTATTAAGATTGATAAAAAGCTGATTATCATTAATCAACCAATTGATGTGCTAGGAGCTCATGTTGTAAATATAAATTTACATAAAAAGGTAATAGCCAAGGTAAGAATATTAGTAAAAGAGGTGTAATTATGGCGCAGCGCAAAGCACCCCAAAATTTAGAAGCAGAAATGGCTGTTTTAGGTAGTGCGTTTTTAACTAACTATGCTTTAGACAAAGTTTGTGAAGAATTATCGGCAGATATGTTTTTAAGTGAAGCCAATCAGCGAATTTTCACGGCTATTTATGATTTACATCAAAACCGTATTCCCCTTGACTCGGCAACGGTAAAAAACGAAATTGAGAAAAAGGGAAGTATTAGTACTATTGGGGGAATTGAGTATCTAAGTGAAGTTATTGATTCAGTTATTACTGCTGCTAATATTGATTATTATATCGATATCGTTAGAGATAAAGCGTTAAGAAGAAAATTAATCGATGTTACTAATCAAATCGCCAGCGATGCTTATAATGAAGAAGAGGAAACTAATTTTTTAATCGATGATGCTGAAAAACGAATTTTTAGTGTTACCAAAGCGCGTAAAGCGGGAGAATTTAAAACTATCGGCGAAGTTATTCGAGAAACCCAAGAACATTTAGAAAGATTAGCCAAAAATCAGGCTGATATCACTGGTGTTCCATCTGGGTTTTATGATTTAGATAAATTAACTAGTGGCTTTCATGAAAACGAACTGATTGTGATTGCCGCTAGACCAGCAGTTGGTAAAACTGCCTTTGGTTTAAATCTTGCTGTCAATGCTGCTATTAATACTAAAAAACCAGTTGCCATTTTCAACATGGAAATGAGTGCTGAACAATTAGCAATTAGAATGATTAGTGCCATTGGCGGCATTGATATGAACAAATTAAGAACTGGTAGATTAGAGCATAATGACTGGAAGAAAGTAAACGAAGCGATGAGCCAACTTGGTGAGACTGACTTGTATTTAGAAGATGCTTCAGGAATGACAGTTTCCGAAATCAGAGCTAAATGTCGTCGTTTAGCAACTACTGAAAAAGGCTTAGCGATGGTTGTTATCGATTATTTACAGTTAATTCAAGGAAGTAGTACTTATGCTGGTAATCGTCAACAAGAAGTATCAGAAATATCACGAAATCTTAAAACTATGGCAATGGAGCTAGCAATCCCAGTTGTTGCTTTGGCTCAGCTATCAAGAAGTGTTGAATTACGTGAGAATAAAAGACCATTAATGAGTGATCTAAGAGAATCTGGCTCTATTGAACAGGATGCTGATATTGTTGGTTTCTTATATCGTGATGATTATTATAATAAAAGTGCTCAGGAAAAGACAAATGTATCATTAACTGAATTAATTATTGGGAAGCATCGAAATGGCAGCACTGGGACTATTGAGTTATTATTTGAAAGAAATATGAGTAATTTTAGAAATTATTTAAAAAAGGATGAGGAAAAATAATGAAATCTAGTAATATACTAGGGTGGGTATTATCTATTTTAATTGGTGTGTTAGTTTTTTTCGTGGGAATGAATACTAATTCTGATGAGATGCCTAATCGGGTATATAAAGTGTATTTAAATGGCCAACCATTAGGACTAATTGCGTCCAAAGAATCATTACTAAACATTATTGATGAAAAGCAGAAAACAATTAAAGAGCAATATGCGGTTAGTAAGGTTCATCCACCTAGTGGTTTAGAAATTGTGGAAGAGTTTACTTATAGTACAGATATTAAAGAAGTATCGTATATTTATGAGTTAATTGAAAATAAAGATCCTTTTACGATTGACGGATATATAGTCAATATATCTTATCCGATTGATGAAGTAAAAAGAGAAGAAGCGGCGGTTACAAATCGAGAATCGATTTCTTTGTATGTTTTAAATAAAACTGATTTTGAGGAAGCATTTAAAACGGTAATTAAAGCCTTTGTAGGACCAGAAAACTTTGAAGGATATGCTAATAACTCACAAGCTGAAATCATCGATGTTGGATCGCGCATTGATTCGATTTCTTGGGAAGAAGATATCACGATTAAAGGAAGCAAAATCGGGGTTGATTCATTAATTTTAACTAGTCCAGAAGAGATTAGTAAGTATTTATTCTTTGGTACTTTGGAAGATCAAGAGTATTACAAAGTTAAGGATGGTGATAGTATTAGTTCTATTTCAGCATCTCATAACTTAAATCCGGATGAATTCCTGGTCGCTAACCCAGAATTTGGTAGTAAAAATGTACCATTAACACCAGGACAACTAGTAAACGTTGGCTTAATTAAGCCTTTAGTAACCATTGTATCTAATGTTTATTTGGTAGAAGATATAACATACCCTTACCGCACTGAGTACGTTGACAACAAAGATGCATACTTAACGTACAAAAAAACGATTCGCGAAGGTGCTAATGGGGTCTCTAGACTTCATGAAATGTTAGTGTATAAAAACGGCGAAATTCATAACTCATCGATTACCGATTCGCAAGAATTATTACCAATTATCAACCAAATTATTGAACGCGGGACAAGAGGATATATGGGTGGTACCTATCACAACACTGGGGGAAATGAAGAGTGGAGTTGGCCAACGAATGTCCCATACATTATCACTAGTCGTTTTGCTCCAAGATGGGGAAAACACCATAACGGAATCGATATTGCTGGTCCTGGGTTCGCATCACCGATTCGCGCCGTTCAAGCTGGAACAGTAACCAAAAACGAATATACTAGTGGTTATGGGAATTACATCACGATTACTCATCCATCAGGACATATTACTCTATATGCTCATTTGGCCAGAAAAGCGTTACCAGCCGTTGGTACAACGGTAAAACGAGAACAAGTTATTGGTTATATGGGAAGTACCGGCAATTCAACTGGGAATCACTTACACTTTGAGGTACGTACTAGTGCCGGTTATTTAGATCCATGTAATTCTATCTTCAAGTGTTAAGGATCATTAATGCTAGTTAGTGTGCTTGCCAGTGGGTCCAAAGGGAATGCTACCCTGATTAAGACTCAAAAATATAATATTCTAGTTGATGCTGGAATGACTTGTAGTTATTTGGAAAGTAATTTAAAACAATATAATCTTTCTTTATCAATGATTGATTATATTATTTTAACTCATACACACATTGATCATACGAGCGCTCTAAATAATTTAGTCAAGAAATATCATCCCGTGCTTATTATGACTGATAAGATGTTTTTCGATTTAAAGTTTTTAAAAAACTACCTTCATCTTCAAATTATAGTTGATGATTTAACGTTAGATGGCTTATTGATTGAGAGTATCAAAACCAGTCATGATACTAGTGATAGTCGGGGATATATCATTACTGAAGGAAATTCTTCGGTAGCTATTATTACGGATACCGGCTACTTAAATCAAAAACATTTTCCTAAATTAACTAATAAAAGCATGTATATTTTTGAAAGTAATCACAATGTTGAAATGTTAATGCACGGTCGCTATCCTAAATGGCTTAAACGAAGAGTCGGTAGTGATGTTGGGCATTTATCAAACGAGGCATCTTCATACTATTTAACTAAGATAATTGGTCCACATACCAAATATATTATATTAGCTCATCTTAGTGAAGAAAATAATACACCAGAGATTGCCTTAGAAACGATTAGGAATCATTTTACTGAGCAGAATATTAATTTTGATAATATTGTTGCTGCTAAACAAAATGAGCAAATAGAGGGAATTGAAATATGATTAGAATAATTGCTGTTGGTAAAATAAAGGAGACTTATCTAGTTAATATGCTAGAGGATTATTTTAAGCGCATTAACAAGTACCATCGCTTGGAAATCGTGGAATTATCTGATGATAATCTCAATAATGAAGGAAAGCGAATTATTGATAAAATAGAAAATAATGGCTATAATATTGCCCTAACAATTAATGGGAAAAAACTTAATTCGTTAGAGTTTGCCAGCTATCTTGAAAATCGCCTAATGCATAAAGCTAATCTTAATTTCATTATTGGTGGTAGTGAAGGATTATCAAGTGAAGTTCTAAGTAAAGTGCATGAAGAACTATCCTTTAGCGACTTAACCTTTCCTCATGGGCTATTTAGAGCTATTCTTTTAGAACAAATATATCGTGCATTTAAAATTAACCACTATGAGGCATATCATAAATAATAATGTAAACAAATACTTTTCTTAAGTGAGTATTTGTTTTTTAAATAATTGATTATGGTATAATTTAATTAGAGTAAATTGGAGGTAACTAAATGAAAAAAACTAAGCGCGAATGGTTGGACTTAGATTATAGTGAAAAGAAAGAAATACGCAGAGAATGGAAAAAGTCATATTGGTATAAAGCGGCTAATAAAGATTTATTTGCTAATCCAGTTGTTTTCCTATATATATTTCTAATACTAATTGGTTCATTAATCTTATTTGGTTCAGTCTTTGCTAAAGTAACTGATACACTTTATAATTCATGGCCCATTGGTTTGGCAGTTATGTTCGTTTTTTTGCCTTTATTAGCAGCATATACCTATGCAAGGTTAGAAAAGGCTTTTAACCGTTGGTTGCTCTTAAATCATCAGATAACTAAAGATTAATCTAATGAATCAAAACGGTTTATTATTGTTTGGGAAAAACAAGAAATTAAAAGGGTGAGAAACAAATGGAAGAAAAATATATGAAAATGGCAATTGAACTGGCCAAAGAAGGAGTATATCCTTACGGAGCAGTGATTGTCAAAGACGGAAAAGTAATCGGGGAAGCTAGCTCTGGTGAAATTAACTTTGATCCAACTGCTAGGGCAGAAGTAACGGCTATTCGAAGAGCTTGCGAAGCATTAAAAACCAATGATTTAAGTGGTGCGACCATCTATTGTTCAGCCGAACCATGCTTAATGTGTTTTGGTGCTATTTGGTGGGCTAATATTCGCGAAATTGTTTATGGCGCAAGTATTAAAGATAGCGTTGCAATCAATAATCACGAAATTAACGTTAAAGTAAGAGATTTAAACCGTTTAGCTCTAAATGAATTTAAAATTACGCGTAATGTTTTAGGTAAAGAAGCACGCAGTGTTATGCAGAAATGGTATGCCAAAACTAATGATCAAGGGATTGAGGTTAATCGTTACATATTAGTTGTGGGGACAGCATTTATTCGCAAAGGTAAACTACTCGTTAGCATGTCACAAAGAAGTGCTAAAAAAGGAAAGTATACTTTAGTTGGTGGTGGCGTTGAACCTGGGGAAACGTTTAAGGAAGCAGCGATTAGAGAATGCCGAGAAGAAATCGGCAATAAGTTCAATATTAAACCAGAAGAGCTAAAAGAAATTCTTTGTTTTCGTGAACCAGCCTTGTCCGATCCAACTATTAATATTGAAATGCATATGATGTTAGCTTTAAAAGATATCGATGTCGAATTAAAAGCAAATGAAGAGATTAGGGAGTTTAAATGGTTCTCCTTAGGAGAAGATGAAACAATTCTTTCTACAGCTATAAAGGATCACTTTATTCCTTGGGCCAAAGAAAATAAAATTATGTATTAATAAGAGTCTACTAAATGTAGATTTTTTTATGCAATAAAAATAATGTTTGACATATAATACTATGTGTGGTATAGTATTATGCATAAGGAGGCAAAAATGGATACTCAATTAAAAAGAGGCCTGTTAGATGCATGTATCTTAAAATGCTTAGTGGTTGAAGATTCCTATGGCTATAAGTTGATTTCAGATGTTTCTGCTGTCATTGAGATTTCAGAATCAACTTTATATCCAATCTTAAAACGTTTGGAAGAACAGAACTATTTAAGTACTTATAAGGAGGAGCATAATAATCGGCTAAGAAAGTATTACAAAATCACTAAAGAAGGAGAAAAAAGACTGAAACTAATGGTCGAAGAAGTTAAGAAGGTCCATGAAGTTATCGAGTTTATAATAGGAGGGAATAAAAATGAATAAGAAAACATTTCTTAAGAAATTAGAAGAAGAATTAATTAAGCTAAATGTTCAAGACATTTCGGGAATATTAGAGTACTACGATGAATTAATTGAAGATCAAAAAGAAGCTGGCAAAAAAGAAAAGGATATTATTAACAGTTTTAATTTTGATGAAATTATTAAAGCGGTTAAAGTTCATAAAAAGATTAACGATGCAGTTAATAAACCGACTCTGTCGAATGGAGTTAAGGCGTTGTTAGCCTTTCTAGGCATCTTATCCTTACCAATGCTAATAACTTTTGGGGCAATAGTCTTTGTAATAATAATCACCATCGTTGCCGTGTTATTTTCCCTGTTAGTAACCTTTGGGGCAGTAATAATTGCTAGTGTAGCAAGTATCTTCGCGATTATCTTCGCCATAATCTTAGGTAAGTTACCATTTACTACTGCGTTATTTCTCTTAGGTAGTTGTTTAGTGACTTGTGGGCTTTTCTGTTTAATCTTTAAATTAGCAATCAGTTTATCAAAAGAAATGATCGTTGCAATTGCAGACTATTTAAAAAACCAATTAGAAAAAAGAAATGGAGGAAAAAAACATGAATAAAGTTGCTAAAGTATTAATTTTATTAGGGCTAGGTTTAATGATTATTGCCACTGTTGTTACAGCTTTTAATTTTAACAGTCTATTTAGCCCCTTATATTATAAAGATGAATTTTCCAAACGTGAATATGTAGCGCCGTATGGCATTAATAAATTAGTGGTTGATGTAGAAGATGATGAAATTAGAATCATTCCTTATAATGGGGATGTAATTAAGATTACTTATTATGAAAAAGAAGATGCAAAATATAGTATTACTGATAATTTAACCGGTATCAATCAAGTAGTACAAGTAAAAAAACAAGCATTTCGTTGTTATTTCTGTTTTAATTTTAATTTTAAAATTCCCGAATTATTGATTGAAGTTCCAGAAGGAATCGAATTAGTTTATGATATTAAAACTGAAAATGGGAAAATTACAGTTGAAAAAATATTGTTATTAGACTCAACCTTTAGAAGTGAAAACGCTCGTATTGAAGTCATAAACATTATTAATCCTGATATAAGCTTAAACTTGTACACCACTAATTCTCGTATTTCATTAACTAATGTTGAAGTGAACAATCTAAGAGCTCAGACTGATAATGCTCGTATTGAGTTAAATCAAGTTCAAGCAACAACTGTCAATCTTA
>Ga0209737_10002131_pt1 | contig 13922 bp, 15 predicted proteins | sample TergutCu122P3_FD_187284 | JGI IMG/M metagenome (GOLD analysis project Ga0209737, IMG submission 187284) | Cubitermes ugandensis P3 segment gut microbial communities from Kakamega Forest, Kenya - Cu122 P3 (SPAdes) (version 2) | ecosystem: Host-associated > Arthropoda: Insects > Digestive system... | reverse complement strand
CGTACTGAGTTATAATTAGGCTTGCAAGTTTTGGATTTGTTTTTTTAATATTTACGGGGCATTCAAGCTTTTTTTGATATATCCACATATTTTTCTCTCCTTAATTTTTTACATTTCCCATGGCCAGTTGTTTATCCATGAAAAGTTGGTTTCGTTTGACGGTGAAATAAAGCTAAACAATGGGCCGTAATTTATTTCGTATTCCTCACGAAGCTTTTTTGCGTCTGAAACATACTTATTATATGTTTTTATAGCTTCCTTATCAAAAGGATGAGTATCTAAAAAAAGCTGCATATCCAAAGCCGCAAATTCTGTTTGTTGAATTTTATGTAATAGTTCCTCCATAATGTTCCTCCTAATATTTATGAACGGTTTATAATTTTTTGGGTGTACGGCATATAAAGTTCCGGAAAAATGGTGCCGGCTATTAAAACCTGATCTAATTTAAAAGTATTTTTAAATGTTTGGAACGGCACCGTTGCAAATGCCAAAGTCGAATTGTCATCCGGCAATGCGTTAACAGGCACGGTTGTTTCTTTAATCAGATGGTTTAAACAATTTATATTTTGGCAAGACATTACACCGGGGTTGTTTGATGTGTAACCGCAAGATTTACAATAATACATTTTTTCCTCCTTTTAAAAGTTAAATAAATTTATTATATAACATACTACTGATATTTTTAAATTTTAGTTACAAATTCAGCCTCCGGCATTGCCGGAGGCTGAATTTAAAAATACTTATTTTGTTTTTGATTTAAAAACTATTCTGTAAGTTCTATTTCGTTGTCATCAGGGTCGAAGATACAACTACTATACTGTCCGTCATTTGTAACTCTTGGCTTAATTTTTAAACTAAAACCCGCGTCGGTAATTTTTTTAGTTAAATCATCTACCATATCTTTGCTGCCGAGTTTAATTGACAAATGAGTGTATCCTTTGCAATAAGGCGGCCGGGTTACATTCATATATGGTTTTTGTAAAAGTTCAAGCTTTATTCCGTTTTCAAATGTCAAAAGATAACTTTTCAAACTTGTTTCAATATTAAAATATTTTTCACCAACCTGAATGTCAAAAAAATTCGAATAGAATTCTTTAAGCGTTTCAATTTTTGTAGTATAAAGCGCTATACGATCAATTTTCATTTTCATTTTCACTCACATTATTTATTTTTTTGTTAAGGGCATATATTTTATCACAAATGTGGAATAATAGCAATAGAAAATCAAAAAAACACAAGTTTTTTTATTCGTGCAAATTAGCTGCTTCGCTATGTTGCGTAGCGTTCGCTCAATATAATCTCGCTCGGTTCGCGTTCAAAAATTACTTATAAGTTTTGCAAATAAAACGCCGAGAACAGCAAAGCAATCACAGGTCGCTCATTTACGTTAAATTTACAAGTTTATACATTTGGGATTTTTTCATAATAATTTGTCTTTAGGTATTGAATTTCTATCAATTTTATGTTAAAATAAAAAAGTATATTTATGCAGGGAGGGGATTACTTTTGGAAAGAGGATCATACTTTGACGGCAATTATTTTGCATACATTGGCTTATGTCTTTTATTTATTATTATAACCGTTTGCACGCTTTTTATAGGTTTATCTTATGCAATGTGTATGTTACACAGATGGAATTGTAAGCATACTGTAATGGAAGGCAAGCGTATGCGTTTTATCGGTAAAAGCGAAGCTTTACTCGGCAGGCTTGCTCTTTGGTCCATCTTTACAGTTTTAACTGCCGGAATTTTTGCTTTATTTATTCCCGTTAAAGTTAAAAAATGGTATGCGGAAAACACGTTTTTTTACGATGATGAACCGCCGGTTATTGTGCCGGAATTATCGCAAAGCGGCAATTAAACTTAAATTAATTTAGGAAACGATAAAAATCGGATTTAGATATCCGGTTTTTTTGTTGTATTAAATACTGCTAAAATGGAAATATTATTAGCATGAAATCATTTTTCTTAAATTTCGAAGACACAAATAAATATCCACGCTTAAATGACGACAACAATCGCGATATTGTAATAATAGGCGGCGGAATTGCCGGCCTTTTGGCCGCAACTAAACTTTCGGAAAAACACAAGGTAACATTAATTGAAGCCGGAGCTTTAATGTCAGGCACTACAAAAGATACTACCGCACATATAACATATATGCAGGGTGTTTTTTATAAACTTTATAAAAAATCTAAAATTATCGCAAAGTTGTATTTAGAATCTCAATTAGAAGGCATACGTGAAATTGAGAAAATTATAAGAGCAAACAAAATAGAATGCGGCTATAAAAAGGTTGACGAAATTTTGTATACCGAAAAATTTCATAAGGGCATGAAGAAAGAGTATGAAGCTTTAAAAAATATAGGCGCGGATATAGAATATTCGGAAAAATCTGAAATTTTAAATATGAAAAATACAAGTTTTATCACAGCAAAAGATCAGGCGGTTTTTAATCCTTTAAAATTTTTGAGCGATTTACCTAAAAATTTTGAAATTTTAGAGAACACCCGCATTTTAGAAATTGATACAAAAAACAAAATTTTATATACTAAAAATCATCAAATACGCGCAAATAAAATTATAGTAGCCACAAATTTTCCGATAGTTAATGTACGCGGCTTTTATTTTATGAAAATGTATAAGTCGACTTCTTACGCAATTTCCATTAGATGCAGCCAAAATATTAATCAAAGTTTTACACAAAGGCGGCAAAACGGAATGACATTAAGGGCAAGTTCCGACAACATAATAATAGGCGGGTACGACCATAGGTCGGGGCGGCCTAAATTTTCTGACGCTTTTAAAAAACTTGAGGAATTTGCGTATGAGAATTTTACCGCCTTAAATGTTACTCATAGATGGTCGGCTAACGATTGTATGACTTCTGACGGTATTCCGTATGTCGGACGGCTTTTTAAAAATAACAATGATATCTTACTTATAAGTGGTTTTAACAAATGGGGTATGGCAAACTCGGCAATTTCGGCAAGCATTATTTCTGACATAGTACAAGAAAAAGAGAACGCGTACGCTAAACTTTTTGACCCGCGACGCAAAAAACAGATAATGCCGTTTTTCATTATAAACGCTTTATCGAATTTAAGAAACTTATTATTAAAACCTTTTACATGTTTGCCTTTGAAAACATCAAAAAGTCTAAAAATAGGAGAAGGCGCGGTTGTCTGGCATAAGTTAAAGCGATCGGCCGTTTACAGGGACGAGAATAATAAATTGCATATTTGTAACCGTTTGTGTTCGCATATAAAATGCCAAATGAAATTTAACGGTAATAATCTGACTTGGGAATGTCCGTGTCACGGTTCAAGATACGATATTGAGGGCAACATCCTATGCGGCCCCACCGTCAAGAAAATTTAAGAGTTATGCATCGTCATATGCGGGTTACGTGCGAAAAGTTGACTTGGTCACGTATTAGAAATACGCTCCCGTCGGCAACTTTTCACCTGTTACCTGTCTATGACGCGCTTAATCCCTCATATAAATAGTTGTATTGATGACTATTTTGAAATTTGTGAGAAGGTTAAAATGAAAAAGAAGTTTTTTTTGGGTTGGTATTTTAAGATTTGCGACGGTATTCAAAATATAGCGTTAATTCCAAGTATAGCAATAAATTCGGCGGGCGAAAAATTTGCATATGTTCAGGTTAATACAATTTTGGATTCTTATATTTTTAATTTTAATTATTCGGAATTTTTTTATGACAAAAAGGCAAAAAAAATAATAATCGGCTGTAATACTTTTTCTCATAAAGGCATGGCCGTAAATTTAAAGAACGATAAAACCGAAATTGTTTTGGAGCTGAAGTTTGATAAATTTATTAAACCTAAAAGGCATATTATGGGGCCTTTTAGATTTTTTCCGCTTACTTGCAAGCATGAAATTATAAGTTTAAAACATGCCGTAAACGGGTCGCTGGAAATTAACGGACATGCGCATGTTTTTTCCAATGCCAAAGGGTATATTGAAAGCGATTACGGCCGTTCTTTTCCAAAAAAGTATCTTTGGCTGCAATGCAGCGACTTTACAGAAAAGGAATGTTCTTTCTTTTTAGCAGTCGCTAAAATTCCGTTTTTGTTTTTTTCTTTTACAGGCTTAATTTGTACGTTGAATTTAGAAAATAAAGAATACCGCTTTGCAACGTATAACTTTAGTAAAATTGAAAAAATAGAATCGGGGGAAATAGTTTTAAAAAAGAGAAATCTAAGATTAGAGATTTTATTTAAAAGTCAATCCGGAAATGTTTTGTTTTATCCTGAAGAGGGGAGCATGGATAAAACAATTACCGAGAGTCTGGATGGCAAAATAAACATTAGGCTTTACAAGAAAAAAAAGCTGTTATGCGAACTGACAGGCCAAAACGCCGGCGTGGAAGTTTTTGGGTATTAAAAAAGGAACCCTAATTATGGTTCCTTTAACTCTTCTAACAGTTCTACAATCCTCTTTTTTAAAACGGGATGCAAGATGTTTGGACATATTTGACTAAGCGGTTTTAAAACAAAATACCTGTATTGCATGTCGATATGCGGAATTACTAAATCGCATTTAGATACAATTAAATCGTCATACAACAAGATGTCTAAATCCAGCGTACGTGGGCCGTGGCGTACGCCCTTTTTTCTTTTTGCCTGCGTTTCAAGTTCCTGCAGCCTTTTTAAAAGTTTGAAAGGGGAAAGCAGTGTTCTTAATTTTAACGCGCCGTTTAAAAAATCGTCCTGCTCTAAATATCCGTACGGCTTAGTCTCAATTAAGTCCGACACCTTTAAAACTTTATTACGGTCGTCATTTAATTTTTTTATAGCTGTTTCTAGATTTGCTTTTTTGTCGCCCATGTTTGAACCGATGCCAATATAAGCAGTGTGCCAGCTTTGTTCAATTTTAACGGAAGCGTAATCTAAAGACAGGCCGATAGGCGCCCACGGCTTTTTTATTTCAAGTTCAATTTTTTGAAGGTTTAAAACGTTAATCAGTAAATGCTCGCAAAGCTTTTGCGCCGCGGTTTCAATCAGTTTAAAAGTTGTGGATTTTAAAAAATTATAGATTTCGTGGCAGACGAAAGAATAGTTGATAGTTTTTTCAATGTTGTCGTCCTCAATTTCTTCTGTATGCGGATATAAAGACGCGCATACAATAAACTTCTGTCCGAGCTTATTTTCTTCGGGTTGCAAGCCATGGTTGCAGTAGACCTCAAGATTGTTAATATTAATTTTCATTCTTATTCCTTAAAATACTTTTTACAAGTTTAATTACTTTTTTGTTAGGTAAAACATCATGGACGCGTATAAACATGCAGTTGGCTAAAATCCCCAAAACTGTTGCAACTAGCGTGCCTTCTAACCTTTCGTTAACGTCGGAGCCTAAAACATCGCCTATAAAACTTTTGTTGGACGCGCCTAAAACTTGACTGTATCCTAAAGCGTTAAACTTGTCTAAATTGGCAATGCAGGTTAAATTTTGCCCGGTATTTTTCTGAAATCCTATGCCGCAGTCAACAAGAATTTTATCGTCCGGGATTTTTTCCGATTTTGCTATTTTTACACTTTGTTTTAAATCAAAAATTATGTCATCTATTAAATTCTTGTATATATTGTCCTTTCTGTTATGCACAAGACAGCATGCGGCGTCAAAACTCTTTACAACTTTTGCCATGTTTTTATCGCGCTTAAAACCGCATATGTCGTTTACCATGCCGCAGCCCTCGTCCAAAGCGGCTTTTGCGACTTCGCTTTCAAAGGTATCGACACTAAGAGGGATATCAAAATTCTTTTTGATTTCGCGGATTATGCGGGCTACTCTTTTAATTTCTTCGCTCACAGTGATTTTTGCAAATCCGGGCCTCGTGGACTGTCCGCCTATGTCGATAATATCCGCGCCGGACTTTTGCATTATTTCGGTTTGCGTTAATGCCGCCGATAAATCTGAATATTTACCGCCGTCGAAAAACGAATCGGGCGTTACGTTTAAAATGCCCATAATGTAGGTGCTTTTATTATCGAAATTTTTATTGCTTATTATCATTTTATTAAATTTAAAAAACTATTTTTTAATTCCTCGTTTTTAAAATCTCCTAGGCTGTAAACGGTAATGGTTTTGCTTTGGGGCTTTTTAACGCCGCGCATTGTCATACATAAATGCTCCGCTTCCGCATAGACAATTACGCCTTTTGGCTTTAAGTTTTCATAAATCGCGTCGGCAATTTGCGAGGTTAAGCGCTCCTGAAGCTGCAGCCTTTTACAAAAATATTCAACTACCCGCGCTAATTTACTTAGCCCCAAAACCTTGCCGTCCGGAATATATGCTATTGCAATTTTTCCGAAAAACGGCATAATATGATGTTCGCACATCGAATAAAACGAAATGTCTTTTTCTATTACAATGTCGTTGTCGGAAACCGTAAAGGTTTTTTCAAACAAAGCTTTTAAGTCGCCAGTTTTCTCAAATAATTCCTCATACATTTTGGCGACGCGCGACGGGGTGTCTTTTAGTCCCTCTCTTTTTTCATCCTCGTTTATGGCTTCCAAAATGAGCTCAATTGCCTGTTTTATTTTTTTATGATTTATCATTTTAATTCCTTATAAGCTTTTTTGATTTCCTGTAAAATAGACAGCGACCCGAAAGCTATTATAACATCATTTTTATCGGCATTTTTAAAACTTTGTTTGACCGCATCTTCAATGCTTTTTGCCGGATATGCGTTTGAATTATATTTTGTTACTTCTTTAATGAGAATATTTTGGCTTAGCGCTCTGCCGCTCAATGTTTCGATAGTAATAATTTTTTTTGCCAAATGCGCTGTTTCGCGTAAAATTCCGCTATAGTCTTTGTCGGAAAAAACGCCGAATATAAAAGTTATGTTTTTATCTTTAAAATAAAGTTCAACGGATTTTTTTAAAGCTTTTGCCGCGCTTACATTGTGCGCGCCGTCTAAAATAAAAACCGGATTTTTACAAAGCACAGTAAACCGCCCGAACCATTTTGCGGATTTTAAACCGGAGCAAATTTGGCTTTTTGCAATATTACAGTGCGCTTTTAAAACCTCTAAGGCCTCAATGGCAATAATAGCGTTGGCGGGCTGGTGTGCGCCCAATAACTTAATTTCGGCTTCAAACAAGCTGCCGTTTTGGGCTTTATAGCAAAACGATGTTCCGTTTAGACTGTATTTTAGGTCAAAAATTCTGCGCTCATCCGCAAGAATTAATTTGCAGTTTTTTAGTCGGCACGCGTTTTCTACTTCGCTGATAACATCAAAATTCTGCTTAATACTTACAACCGCCGTGTCGGGTTTTATTATTCCCGCTTTATGTGCCGCAATTTCTTTTAAGGTATTTCCGAGATGCTGCATGTGGTCAAAATCTACAAAAGTGATAATTTCCAACACGGGTTTTTTAACAACGTTTGTCGCGTCCAGTTTTCCGCCGAGGCCGGTTTCAATCAGCGCTATGTCGCAGTTGTTTTTAGAAAAATAAAGATACGCTAAAGCGGTTTCGATTTCAAACCTTGTTGGATGAGAAAAACCGTCGGCTGTCATTTTTATAATTTCATTTTTGATTAAAGTCAAAAAAAACGCAAAGTCATTACTTGAAATTTTTTTATTGTTAATTCTGACTATTTCTTTAAAGTCGAAAAGTGACGGGGAAGTGTAAGCTCCCACTTTTAACCCTGCGTTAATTAAAACCCGATTGATAAAAGCTATTACCGAGCCTTTGCCGTTGGTGCCCGCAACATGGACAACTTTTATTTTGTTTTGCGGGTTATCTAATCTTTTTAAAAGCTCCGCAATAGTTTCTAATCCAAAAACGCTCTTTTGGATATCTTTATTTTCTATAAATTTTTTTGCAAACGCCGTATTCATCTTTTGAAAATTTCTTTACTTAAAGTTTCCGCGCATTTTTTTTGCGCTCTCGTCCGATTTTATAGGAATCGTGTCGCAGTTTAAAGATTCTATTGTTCCGATTAATTTTGCGTTTAAAATACAGAACCATTTATAATTAAGGTTTTCATTTTAATAATTAATTTCAACGCACAGCACGCAATGCAATAGGGTAGGGTTTAAATGCTTTCACCCAAAAAATAAGCGTTGAACGTTGTGCTTTTTGATATTACTTTTTATTTTCCGTTGAGGCGCTTAATCCCACCGCTTTGTCGACGGGCATGGTAAAGCAGATGCAGTGAGCCGGAGTTGTTATTCCGGCTTTTTCTTTGATAGCGGACATAACGGCCGTCTCTATGTCTTCATTAATGACGGAAAGAATAATTTCCTTTTCGGTGTCTATGGTAATGCCCATAAATGATTTTGGAGTGCCGGCGCCGCGCGCGTTAATAATGGTTGCGCCGACAACGCCTGCCGAGCGCGCAACTTCCACGACACTTTCGGCAAAGCCGGCGTTTAAAATAATTAATAGAGCTTTCAAATTTTTATTTTTCACGCTAATACTCCTTAAGAAATTATTTTGTCGACAGGTATGGTAAAAGCTATACCTGTATTAGGTTCATCAAAACTAAATTCTTCTAACAATATTTTTAAAGTTGTATCACATTTTATGCTGGTTGTTATGCATGTAATAACCACTTTGTTTTCTTCGTGGACTAACCCTAGCATGTTCATAAAAGAATTTCCCTTAGCCGTACCCTTGCCGTATATGGTGTTTGTTATGCGTATGCCAATTTTATTAAGCGCCGACAAAAGGTCGTCCTTTAGTTTTCTTTCCGCTATCAGCATAATAAAAACTACTTTGTCATTCTGCATTTTTATCCTCCGTCAGGTCGGGGTTTAGAGAATTTTCAGTTTGGTCGTTATTGCTGCCAGGAACGGCTTTTTCTTGTTTTTTACCGGCGGTTTTAACTTTTTTCTTTTCGATAGAAGCATTATTTGTCTTCTCAGGTTCGGTTTTTTCTTCTATCTTTTTCTTTTCATTCGTTGTTTTTACTTTTTTCTCAGTTTCAACCTGTTCAACTGGTTTTGATTTTTTCTTTAGAGAAGTTTCTGTTTTTACGGTAGCGTTTTCTGTACGGTTGCTTTCTGACAGAGAAAGAATTTCGTCAAGTTCGGCAAGTCCTTCTTGCTCAAGTTTTGCCGCCTGTTTTCGTGTTTTCTTGTATTTTGTTTCGTATATTATTCCAAGGGTCTGAACGGCAATCATGGGAGTTACCGAGATAAAAGCAATTATGCCGAATCCGTTTATCAATATCGACTGAGCGCCCGCACCGGCTGTAGCTGCTACAGCCTGCGCAATTCCGAGTGTGAGCGGCGTCAAAAACGCCGATGTTAGCGCGCCGCCCGAAACGCCCCCCGAGTCAAACGCCAAGCCCACGAACATTTTAGATGTAAATATCATCATTAAAAGAGCGACGGCGTAGAGGGGAACTAAGAACCATAAGATGTTTACTTGCGTTAATATTTTTACTATAGAAAGCGTTGCGGCAAAACCTATGCCGATGGCAAGCGTCATTCGGATAGTCAATTTTTTAATATGGCCGTTGGTTATTTCTTCAAGCTGTTCGCCAAGCACTGTAACCGCGGGTTCGGAGAGAGTTATTGCCGCTCCAAGCACAAATCCTACAATCAATAAAAGCCATTTAAACCAATCTCCACGCGAAGTGTCAAGGAATACTTCTCCGATGTATTTTGCGGCGTATGCAAACCCGTAATCGATACAAAACAAAAAGATAAAAAGTCCTATAAATACCGGAATTGTTCCGATGAGTATTTTAATGAATTTCTTTTTTGACAGCTTGACCAAAAAAAACTGAAACGGTAAAAAGAGAATTATTACCGGCAATAAAGCCAGCGCAACATTTCCTAAATTAGACAAAACCAAATCCGCAATGCTTTCCGCTGTCCCGGGCGTGTATTCGCCGGCAGGAGGAATCGTTCCGCCGTTTACATATTTCAAAACGATACCGTAAATAAATACCGCGAGTATCGGCCCGACGGATGCAATTCCTATAATACCAAAGGTTTCATCGTTAGTTTTACGCTTTGACATAGTCAGCGAAACGCCCATGCCGAGCGCCAGAATAAAAGGCACCGAAATATCGCCGGTGGTAGCGCCGCTGCCGTCAAAGGCAAGCGAAACAAATTCCTGCGGAACAAAAATAACCGACAAAAATACAACGACATACAACGCGGCAAAAACTATTTTTATGTTAATGGATTTTAAAATTCTAAAAAGCGAAAATCCCACAAATACGCCGATGCCCGCTCCCATTATCCAAATAAACAATATGTTATTGATTAATGGCATTATCATACTTGTTTGTTTTGCAAGCACCGAAAGCGCGGGTTCGGCAACTGTGGCAAGAAGGCCGAATAAAATTCCGAAAACTATTATGAATACGGCTTTTTTAAGTTTAATTAAAGATTCGCCCATTATTTTGCCGACGGGCAATATGCTGATATCAAGGCCCACCAAAAATACCGATTGCCCTACTACAACACCCGCATACCCGACCGCTATTTTAACATAATCTAACGGGTCGGGAAAAGGCTTTATAAAAACGCAGACGATTATCATAACCGCGGCAAGAGGAAGTGATGAAAAAAAAGTCTCTTTTAATACCCGTAAAACTTTCATTAACTCCACCCGCGTTATAGACTCAGAGTCGCCGGCCTTAGAAAAAACTTTTAAAGGCGACCTTGTATCAATAATTATAGCAAAATGACATTTTTGTTGTCAAACTAAATAGCATAAAACTGTTTGTGGTTTTTTAATAAATGTTGTATAATATTTCAAAACAAGAGGAAGGATTATGAAAGTTATTGACCCTAAAAATTATCAGGATTTTAACGCTTTTGAAAAATTGTACGAGAGCTTAAAAAATAAAAAAGTTAAAGACGGAAAAACCGCGGAGTTTTACGGAAGTGTTTATCGCATTCGTATTATGAGCGGTTTTTCTTTTGTTTTAATTAAGACCGCAAGAAGAGTTATTCAGTGCGTCTATGTTCCCGAAAAAGCAAACTTTGCAATTGAGACAATTAAGGAAGGGGACTATGTAAATTTAAAATGCGAAATTAAAGTTGAGGAACGAAGTAAGATAGGATACGACTTCAATATTCTAGAATGTAAAATAATTTCCTCTTCTAAATATGAGTTGCCGTTTGTTATCAATAAAAAAGAATTGGATATATCGTTTGATAAACTCTTGGACTATCGTCCGATAAGTTTGCGGAATCAAAAAGAGCGTTCGATTATAAAAATTTGCGACGGCGTTATGCAGGGCTTTAAAAAGTATTTTCAGGAAAACGACTACACAGAAATAGTAACGCCTAAACTTGTGTCCGCGGGAGCCGAGGGCGGGGCGGATATGTTTAAACTTGACTATTTTGAAAAGAAAGCCTATCTTGCCCAAAGCCCGCAAATATACAAACAAATGATGGTCGGCGTGTTTGACAAGGTTTTCTCTATGGGTTCGGTTTTTAGGGCGGAAAAGAGCCACACGAGCCGTCACATAACGGAATTTCAAGGCATCGACTTTGAGATAGGTTATATTAACGGCTTTGAAGATATCATGTCCGAAGAAACAAAATGTTTGATTTGCGTGTTTGATCATTTGCGCAAAAACTTTTTGGACGAGCTGCAGTTGCTAAATATAACACTGCCGGAATTTACAACAATTCCGTCTGTTAAATTTACCGAAGTTAAAGAATTAATCAGTAAAGAATATAAACGCCAATTCCGAAGCGAGGAAGATTTAGAGCCCGAGGAAGAAAAATTAATAGGCGAATATTTTTTAAAACGCCACAATTCAAACTTGGTTTTTGTTACGCACTATCCGTCGTCCAAACGCCCGTTCTACGCGATGGACGACCCAGAGAATTCTAAGTACACTTTGAGTTTTGACTTATTGTTAAACGGTTCGGAAATTACCACCGGCGGACAGCGCATACACGATTACGATATGCAGATAAAAAAGATGAAGGACAGGGGAATGGACATCGCTGCGTTTGAGAGTTATTTAATGATTCATAAATACGGCATGCCGCCGCACGGAGGATTGGGTATCGGCCTTGAGCGTTTTGTAATGAAACTATTAAAGTTAGAAAACATCCGTTCGGCTACGCTGTTTCCAAGAGATGTTGACAGGCTTGATCCGTAAAATAAAGTTTAATATGAAACACATTGACATAATAGAATTATTTAAAAACAAAAAAACCTTTATTGGAAAATCGGTTACGGTTTGCGGTTGGGTGAAAACTAGCCGCGACAGTAAGAATATGGCCTTTTTGGAAATTAACGACGGTACAACGTTTAATCATTTACAACTTGTCATTGATAAAGATAAAATTAATTGCGACAGCGTTATGCCGCTTGGCACGAGCGTAAAAGTTGAGGGCCAAATAGTTCAGTCTTTAAATGACAAAGACAGCATTGAAATAAATGTTTCAAAAATTGATTTATTGGGAGCGTGCCCGCCCGAATACCCCTTGCAAAAAAAGCGGCACTCACTTGAATATTTACGCACAATACCGCACCTTCGTGTGCGGACAAACACATTTAACGCGATGTTCAAAGTTCGCTCGGTTATAAGCTTTAGCATACACAAATTTTTTAACGAGCGTAATTTTGTTTATGTGCATACGCCGATAATTACCGGCAGCGACTGCGAGGGCGCTGGCGAAGTTTTTAAGGTTACTACGATTGGTTTTTCTAAAGAATTCAAAAACGAAGAAGATTATGCGTCCGCGGATTTTTTCCAAAAGCGCGCGGGCTTAACGGTTTCGGGGCAGCTTGAGGGCGAAGTTATGGCGATGGCGTTTTCTAAAATTTATACATTCGGCCCGACTTTTAGAGCGGAGAACAGCAACACAACTCGGCATTTGGCGGAGTTTTGGCAAATTGAGCCCGAGGTTGCTTTTTGCGAATTATCCGATATTATGGAAATTGCCGAAGACTTAATAAGATTTATAATTAAAAATGTTTTAGAAAAATGCAAAACAGAAATGGAGTTTTTTGAAAAGCATTTTGAAAGCGGCTTGACAGAAAAATTGCAAAATGTTTTAAACAGCGAATTTATACGGCTGGAATACACAAAAGCGATTGAGATGCTGGAAAAAAGCGGCAAGCAATTTACTTATCCGGTCAAATGGGGGAATGATTTGCAAACCGAGCATGAACGCTATCTGACCGACGAGTTTTACAAAAAACCTGTGTTTGTTGTAAACTATCCGAAAGATTTAAAGTCGTTTTACATGAAACAAAACGCCGACGGAAAAACCGTGGCGGCGACCGACCTTTTAGTCCCTGGAGTGGGGGAAATAATAGGCTGCTCGGAGCGCGAGGATAATTACGAAAAATTAAAAAAAGCCATAATAGACCGCAAAATGAAACTCGACGACTACGCCAATTATTTGGAGCTTAGAAAATACGGTTCGGTTCCGCACAGCGGATTCGGGCTCGGGTTAGAGCGTATGCTTATGTATATAACGGGAATAGGAAATATCCGGGATACGACGATATATCCGCGCGCCAAAAACGAATTAAAATGATGAATCTCTTTCAAAACTTCTTTTCATCACTTTTTGCGTCTTTTCAATTTTGCTCTTGAAAATCCGCTAAAAATTAATAGAAAATAAGTTTCTCAAGAGATTCATTTAACAGAAAACAATTTTATTAGAGTGATTAAAAAAAAATGGTTGATAAAAGTTTATTTGAATTTAATAAATTAGAAAAGCAGCAGATTGCTGATAACATGAAACAAAGAGAAGCCGGTTTAAGTAAATTTGCGGCCAAAGATTCTTCTGCAATTTATGATAACTATGTCAACAAGGATTTAAGCTACAGGACCAATTTCGGAACGGATGTGGACAGAATTTTGTACAATCCGTTTTATAACCGGTTTTCCGATAAAACGCAGGTTCACTCCTTTGTTAAAAACGACGACATTACAAGACGCGCGCTGCAC
>Ga0209737_10002130_pt1 | contig 13922 bp, 8 predicted proteins | sample TergutCu122P3_FD_187284 | JGI IMG/M metagenome (GOLD analysis project Ga0209737, IMG submission 187284) | Cubitermes ugandensis P3 segment gut microbial communities from Kakamega Forest, Kenya - Cu122 P3 (SPAdes) (version 2) | ecosystem: Host-associated > Arthropoda: Insects > Digestive system >... | reverse complement strand
GGTTCCAAAAATGCGGGGAATTTCTTGACTAGCTGCAGAACCAGTTAGCTTCTCAAGAAGGACTCTGCTCCATGGAGTAAGTAAGTAAGTAAGTATGACAGTTCGCATATTCACACACACATACGCAATGCATGCAATTTATAAATTAATTGTCTAATCCATTACTGGTCCTTAATACAATGTACGCGGTACAATACAATAAATTGATTCCGAAGATAACGAATTTCTCACTGCACTCCATTTGAAGCAGTGTTTAACGTCTCCTATTGACAGCCAGCACGTTTCCTTGTACGTGACCTTTATAATGAATGTGGCTGCTGTCCCAGACCTCCTGTCGTGCTTCATATACATTAGTAAAGTTTTTGTTTCTTCCTCTGTCCATACCGTCCGAATCGCCATTGATGAACCTGCTCGTATTATGCTCGCAGCTATAACAATTTTCCTGGTGTATCTGCGAGTACAGCTGATAGGAAGCGCGTGGCGCTACTTTACACGGAGAGAGTGAGTGCTCTCAAGCCGACTATCCACGAGGTTAACCTTTCCTCCGGGAGTCGGCTTCAAAGGTGGTTACACGTGAGAGAGCGCCTCACGAGTAGCGAGGTTTATCCTGACGTGTAACCCCGCCTTTAAGACATTTAATCCAGTACCATTTTATCTTCTGCCATTAGTACATGTCATATTCGGGCTCTCTTTTTGTGTAGTGTTAATCCCATTGCGAGAAATTTCGACTCTGTTCTGTAAACCACTGCTTTTAGGCACTGCGCTTTCAAATATTTTCTATGAAACTGCCTTCGACATTTCCTCCTCCTTTAAAAGCGTGCCATATTTTAACATGGTATTTCATGTAATATACACGTACAAACAGTACCGTCATATCACATACATTGACGCGTCAGATCTTATATGAAAGACTGCGCATTGATCTGGGCCAGCGCGGGATTTACGGTTAGTTTCCCGTGGAATCGGGTAGCGTGGCGACTTCAGATTTCAAAGCCGTAAGTCTCCTGAAGAACTGGAAAATTAAGGTTGTCACTTAAGTATTTAGTAATTTTCCTAAGTAGTTACTAAAGAATACTGATTCATTTCCTTGACACAGGCCATTACAACATTTTTAGTCTAGTCTAATTCGTTATCCTTCGCCTCTAATTAAACTCTCCAAATGATACCATTTTCGTTACAAAACACTGGTACTGTTCTACTTTTAATAGTAACCTTCAATGGCCGCTATCTTCATATAGATAGCTGTAAAGGAATAGTTGAGAAGATTTTACAGGAAACAGCAACTGCAAGACGGCTCGACGTATTGATCGGCTCACAATCCATTAACCGCTGAACCGTCGGCTTAAGCTATGAGATTTATTGATTGGTTGTTTCATTGTGCTTTGTATGCTGTTCCATAGAATAAGCGCGTAAACGCAAAGAAGGTCATACAGAGTCCACGGTTGCGAACATGATCCTCTTTTGTGAGACGAAACTCGGAAACTACATTCAAGAACTTGGTAAGAAAGACTGGACAGACGAAATCGGAGCGTTTTGAGTAGCGTCCACAGGCGATTGTATTGTCTGACTACAGTGTGCTCTGTGTAGCTTGCACAGGCGACGGTGCTATCTGGCACACTCTGTGTAGCTTGCCTACATAAACGGCCGTGCTGGCCGTCTTGGTGCGCTCGGGGTACTTTGCACAGGCAACCGTGTTGTCTGTGGCGCGCTCTGAGTGGCTTGCACGAATGACCGTGTTGTCGTCTAAAGCGACCCCTAGACGGTCAATATTACTGCACAATATTATTGCCTTGAATTAATACTGGGCAATATGTTTCTCCCTAGACGACTCAATATTAGCAATATTTTGCTCTTGGTCAGGATGAGAAACGTGTAGATTGATACTGATGCGGCTCGTGTGGCCATTGCTTTTGCCCTTTGTTTAATAAAAGAAAAGAATCACTGCTGGATTTAAGAGTGGTACAAAGGAAGACCACAACCCACACATCAGAATCTCATGGGAGACTTGATGCTGAGTGAGCCGACCGACTACAAAATTCTTTTTGTGCGATTCGACGGCCCAACATTGGATGTGATACCCAAGACTGTTACTCCTACAATCACTACAGAAATACTAACATGCCAGAAGCAGTCAGTCACAGACAGCGTTTATCCATTAGCTACGCTATTTTCCCACTGGAAATAATTTTGAAGACCTGAAATTCACAAGGGTTATATTTCAGTCAACTGGAATTTCTGTGCCGGACACGAGTTTACTGCTCGGCAAACAGACGGTAACTAAATGATTATTGCGCAATACTCCTCACAGATTATTCTGTATACTGTGCAACCCTTCAATAATAAAACTGCGAGTGAAACATTTTTACTCAAATCGGGATCGGTGCGAAGTCTTGACTGGATATTTATCACTGAAGCGTCGGCCTTGCAGTGACTGGGTGAATACGTGACACTGGACAAAACGTTTTACAACATTCTTTTCAAACGGGAAGCAGTAGCAGTCTCAGTTACTTCCAGATTTTCTTCCTTATCGCATTCCATTAGAACGCCTTTATTAGAAATATAATAATTATAGCATGCATTGATTATACAATGTAATTATAATATGCATGAATAATAATGCAATAAATAATAGCAAATATGGAAGGCTCCAGAACCTTATTTTGCTCTTCAAAATTTCCATGTGTACGCGTAAGAATTTATTCGAAATTTATAGACAGTTTGCGCAAGCGCCCTAAAAAAGGTTCGCCAGTCCTGGACCAGGGGTGCCTTAAGGCGCGCCTAGATTAGTTTACACAAGCGATTGTGCTGTCTACAGCGCACTGTGTAGCTCACGCAGGCAGACTGTCCGAGGCGTGCTCTGAGTGGCTTAAACAGACGACCGTGTTATGTCTAGGGTTCTCTCTCTCCCTCTCTCTCTCTCTCTCTCTGAATATTTTGCACACTGGAATCACGGTTTCGAGTTTATAACAACAGAATCGCAGAGGTACAAAAGACCTAGGTTGATGCACTAATTTGTTTAGTTACAAGCCGAGGATCCTGTATGACTTTAGCAAATAATCCAGTCAAGTCATATCTGCTGCAGCTATTCATGTAAAGGCTTAATTATGTCCAACGTTGAAGGAAGCTGTTGTGCAAGATTTCAGGCTTTTGCTGCGGTGTAGATGAAGTGTTTGTTTTTATAGGTTGTATGCGGTGTATATTGGTAGCTGCTTAATGACGCCTTAGGACAGCTTATTGGTCCCATCTTCAAGAGTCTTACGATAAGCTGTCCCGAAACGTCGGTCAACAACTACCAACCCTCGCCGAGTAACAACGCACATCAGCGAACACACCGAAACTGCTGTATTTTCGCAATAACGCAAATTACTAAATGTATTCAGTACTCTCCAACGTTGTAGGAATCAAGTGTGTCTCAGAGAATTTGGGGAGGACCACACATGATCACGTGTCATTATGATAAAAAGATTGCACAGAAAATCGAAATATAATGTTTCAAATTAAACGACAGAATCCATAAATCAAAAATTTTAAAGCTAGTAGTTGTTCAACTAGTCAAGAAATTCCCACCATTCTGTGGAACCGCGACCTTCATGGCCGCGTTCATTTTCGTCACTTATCACTGTCAAGAGCCAAATTAAGTTCGCAGTTGTATCATTCTCGTCGCAGTCGCCGCTTCCTACATAACACACAACAAGCACAAGAGGTTAAATATACATCGATGCCCTCAGCGGGATTCGAACCTGCAATCCCAGTAATCGAGCGGCCGCAGACCTACGCCTTAGACCGCACGGCCATCGGATCAAATGAAACTTATTTTTACGTGTATTTCTTATGCAATTTTCTCCAACCTCCTGGTGCTTCCTTCTTCTCAGGTCCAAACATTTTCATCAGCACCCTGTTTTCAAACTCTGTCACGTGAAGTTCTTCCCTTAATGTAACTTAACATGTTTAACACCCTTATTAAGTAACAGCCAACCCGTAGTTTAATATGCCACATTAAGTATGTCGTTCATCGAAAAGTCTAGCACTTCTCATCCACTTCATGGTGGAAGCCTGAAATCATGCAAGTTTGGCATCAATACTAACACCTAAGCTTTCCAATAAGCACGCGTATGTTCATTCGAAACATGCGTATGACATCACAACATAGCCAGAACAGCGATGTGAGTTTGCTTCATCGTCTGTTGCGGTTTGCGTCTGACGTTTCTGGGCAATGTAAGGGTCGAAGGCGTGCAGTAGGTCCACTGCTTGCGCTTTTGTGGTTCTTTCTTTCTGACTATTGTCGTTTTATTTCTCGTTCTCTCTCCTATCTTGAGAAGCTATTGAAATTCTAAGTCAACGCATGAAGCAGGCCCGTAGGTGTGCTACGAAAGAGAGAGGGAAAATTTTGTCTAAATTTGATTCTGTTCATTGAATATACAGTACATAAACACAGAAGATTATTTAGTTCATCAACGTAGGATAAACTGTCGAAATTCTTAGATGGAGCCATTTTTTTATCTTTGTGTTAATAAGACTTATCGACAGAAGGTTTAATCACGTTTAGGTTGAAGAATGCGTAGCTTGTAGACAGACAGGATACATCCTTCTGTTTAGATTTTAGATTTTTACGGCAAGGACTATTAAACTGTGGTTTTCCCCGACGTGACGTCGTGTAGCTTGGTTGGCAGACATTAACGCTTACAAAAAACTGTCGCCATGATATTGAGGGCACGAGAATGGAGTAATTTTCTTCCCTTACGGCGTTTCGTTACGTACGAAAACATGGAATTCAGTAATTGAAAGAGATTCTATTTACTTCATCTACCATTTGCTGTCCTTAGGACGAATCCAATGTGTTGAGTGGACGGGTCATGGGGTCACAAACCACAGATTCCCTGGAATCTCAGAACAGCGTTGTCGGCGCTTAGGAGAGGAGGAAAGGGGAGAGGCTGTGAGCCCGGCCACGAGTAAAAACTGGCCCCAGATCTGCTTCTGATGCTACTGCTTTTTTCAACTCCCACAAAAAAAAACACTTCTCTATGGCGCAGCGTCGGGGAAGAAGGCCTTGAGAGACAGACCTCAGATCAGGCAGCTCTCTCGCATGTTAATTGCGAGACCTTTACGGATTATGAAGACAGTTCTGGTTCCAGGTTCCAAAAGTACCCGTGTATTTTCTTTTACTGACGACGCCGTGTCGACTGACAAATAGTTACGGCGTTTCAAAGCTGCATACCGCCTACATCTTCAGGGTCCAGCAGTCCAAGAAGACAACGCATAACCATTCAACACACCCTAATATCCCAGAATACTTTAATCTTATTATATGTGGCTATCTACTACATCAACCAAATATCTCGGTGCCCTGGTTAATTCTTTTTTGTATTTGCCAGGTTCAGATTTCAAAATCCCTGCTCAGATTGCCTAAACCTCCTTAGTTCCACCAGGATATTTCCGAAAGAGTGTCCCAACCTAAGATATCATAGATGGTTTCCAGGGAAGAAAAAAGTAAATTCGCACTCGTCCTTAGTTAACTATTTCCATGTTCAGCCTTTTGGACAATTTGGAATCCAGACATATCATGGGACGACGGCCATAAATGTAGCTTAAAATCTGTAATTTAACTTAACATAACCAAATCTCAGTTAATATCAAACATCACGAAATGCGGGTGTGAGGATCATACCAATTATGCCACATTTAATTTAATTATACTGAATGTAGTCTTGCATAAAACATGTGAAGGAAATTCAGACACTTCTCCAATATGCATTCATTTTATGCTCCTCGTGTAAACAATACACAAACATATAAGTGACTGTACGCAATGATGTGGGGCAGTAAGTATGGGCCCAACGAACGGCTGTAAGTTTTACGATCTACCCAAAATGTCGATAAATCAACCACAACAAGCAAAGTTGCAGGGCATCGCACTGATATGGCGTGTTGCATAACAAGAGGGCTTTTCGAGGTGCTCCTAGGCAAGAACTGACTTAAAACTATTGCCATCATTCACCCTTCTAGCAGGGTCTTCCTAGAAGAGCTCTTTTAGTCTTGGAATCGGTACCATCATAGCTATGATGGTACGATTGCTTTAAGTAATGCTGAGGTTTTGGTTTAACAGCTTTAGTTGTGAAGATGGCATTTGGTATTTCGGAACAGAAGATGTTTATTTTTGACAACTTATTCTACATGTTAAACGCGCTGTGAGAATGCAAAGAAATTTGTGAAAATATTCTAATGTTCCTGATGCTACTTCAAGAAATTGTGTGGTGAAATTCGTAAGAAAATTTGAAGAAACGGATGGCGTTAGGTGAAGGTACAGTTGTTTCCCTGGGACGAAGGAGATACAATTCTCATCATTCTTAATCTCGATAGTAGATGGAAGTGAGTGATTCGCTTCACGTCCTTGCCTCTCTGCTCCCGGGAAAAAAGACCCCGATACCCATTGAATGGGAGGTTGGGTGAGCGCAAGATGCGATCTGAAAGCTTTGGAGAAAAGAAAGACCACTTGCCTCTGTCGGGAGTAGAAAAGCGAATCCTCGGTAGTCCACAACACGCGCTGTACCAGCCCCCTAAAAAACTGATATTATTATTATTATTATTATTATTATTATTATTATTATAGATAACTTCAAAGGCCTTTTTGGTCGTAAGGGAGGATTATCAATTGATGCAAATGAGGGATATGTTGACGAAGCATTTCAAAGATTTCCAAGGAAGACACTTTCTCGTGCAACACTCATTACGCAATTCCAAAAGGAGCATAAAGAACATTAAAATGTTGCTGGTAATTTCCTTGCACTGCAGGACACTTTCAAATAAATAAAAAAAACAGAGTTATCGCAATAAACACCATCTGTTTTGTAACGTACGAGACCATCTTCACTTCTAATGCTGTCAAATTGAAATCTCAGCATTACTTTAAGCGTAGCAACGTAATAACAAATGGCCCCCACAAAAAGTAAAGTAAAGAAAAATAGTCTTTTCGCAGAGACCCTTTAATTTATCTTGAAATAAGGAAGACAGAAGGAAGAAGGAGAAAAAATACAACAGGAAAAATACAAACGAAATAACGAAAGAAACAATACAGAACAGCAAAGAAGACAGGAAAAAAGAGAAAAGAAAACAGTGGACGAAAAATGGAAGGAAGTAATGAAATTTGTGTTTTTCGCTCATCTGTTTGTGTATAGTGTAATAGCCACATTGCATGTAATTTATTAGACATTATTCGAAAAGCCCCACTGAAATTAAGCGGGGAATAGTTTCCTTCTATCTCCATTCTTCACGTTTCTTTATTTCCTTTATTCCTTTCGTATCTCTCGAAATCCTTCATACCTCTCACCTGTATGACTTTAAACCTTCGAATTAAGTTACTTCTTTTATCCTTCAAATGGCACAGTTTCGGCCATAGACCCCCTACCTGTGCAGTACATGTTTCCATGGGAAAGGAATGAGAACGGCGTCAGTCGTAAGCCTTTTACAAGATTACATTCTTTGGGATCGACCCATGTCTACACGGCACCATATACAAAAATGCTATTAAGTCTGTTGCCATGAACAAGATCCGAAACTTCGAGACCAGTGCTCAAGGGGTAAGAAACCTGCACATTGCTGCAGAAACCCACAGCCCCTTATGTTTGTTTGTAAGGTCTAACAACAGAAATTTCCACGTGGAATGTGCCCTTGGGAGCCCACAGGCTGCATCATCGGTTCCGCAAAAAGAGTTGAGATGCGAGTTTTTGTGGCCCCGCGCGCTCAGCTCCAGCTAGACTCGCTCCAGGGACCAATAAAACAGCTGACGTCACTCGTCTCCAAGGAGATACTTGTTTTTGTTGAGGTTTTTAATAAACCGAAGCGGCAGAAGAAGAAGAAGAAAGCCAGTTAGCGGGGGAGGCAAGGAGGGCTTCTTGAAGGCAGACTGGCGAGTCTCTGACTGTAGCCAGCACCGCAAATAGCAGCAGCAACAGCGTTTATCCGGTAACTTCACCCGCTGACCGCCATGTTCGCATTTTCGCAACATATAAACATGTTTATAATTTTCGCTACGAACAGTTGCAGGTACAACGAAGTGACAGAGCACAGTTGCAGTCACGCGGCCGCCAACAAATATTACCCTAACATTAAACAGAAGAAGCGTAACCTTACATTTGTTATTTTAAAGTCGTAGGTAAAATAATGCCCAAATATACATGTTTTAGATTGTCTAAAATATTAATAATAGCGATGTTAAAAGTGGAGCAGCGAGAGAGAACAGACCGACAGACAGAGAGAGGCAAAAGAAACACAAGTGGCAGAAACGAGAATTTGTTCGTAAGTTACAGTGGTAAAGTAACACCTCAACATAAGGAACGGATACATGCCAGGAGTTTGTTTAGTGTATCGAATAACCTTTAACATTAATGTCACATGAACGCATTATAAGCCTCTTTCTATACTTGCAGGTGTACTTACCTTCCCTACGCACAGCGGAAGGACAATAATGAGACTGAAATATTATAAAAGAAACGATGCAGAGGACAATATGTTTATTAATAATTTCCCTCAAAACAGTTCCCAATAGATAATATACTCTTATCACAGCTGAAACAAACTATGAGAAGTCTTCAATAAATCTCACGTTCTGTGAGAGCATTCAATTCTGTCGTCATATTTTCTGAATGTCAAACATCGTGTCAAATCAACGACTTTTAGTGTCAATCTAACAGAAAATTCCTATGGAGATAGGGCAGAGGAAAATGTGGATGCGTGATTTCAGGCTTCCGCTGCGGTGTGAATGAGATCTACGTTCTTTTGGTATTTTAAGCAGCGTAGAAGGGCAGTGTCTTACCGACTTTTGGGACAATCTCACGGACCCATCCTCAAGGGTCAAGTCCTTCAAGATGGAACCGATAGGTTGTCCCGAAACGTCGGTAAGAAACTACCATTCTACCCTGCGTAAAATCCCAACAGAGCGAACATCTGAAATAAGGGTGAGTGAACACTGCAACCCACTTTTTGGATAGAAGAATTCTTGCACTTATCGCTGTGTGATTATGCGCATTATTACGCAGAAGCTGCTAACGTTCCATTTCTGGCCTCAATAGCTTCATCTTGCTAATACACGTTTCTGTATCCTACTCGATATTGATAATTATTTCTTCTGGCACGAATCCTTTATGGGCTATCCCAATGAATGTTGCACATTTTATTTTACTTCAACCTCATTAAACTCTTGCCGCACTGCTTATGACAAGTAAAACTACTTATTAATTTAGTTTTTGCTAAACAACCAATTGTTTCACAATGTGTGGACTGTTTACAGTTTTAGACTAATTCATCGTGCAACTGCGGTTGCGGAAAGATAGTGTGTTTACTTTTCTGTGTAAAATAATGGTAACAAGTCCAAAGTTCCATACCTGGTACACCGAGGATTCACGTCATGATGAATTTCAGGCTGACAAACAAAGATACTGAAAGGCGCATAAGTCTGATGGTGTAAATGAAGAGAGTAATGCATATATCTTTACATGAAAGGGCTATAGAGGATGAAGACAGGTCACTGAAGAAAATACAAAATTACAGGCCTGGCAAAGAGTGTAAGGAAATCCAGGCAAGTTCTGCGCAAAAGGATAATGTTTAGATCGAAATAAATATTACTTTTCTTGATCTGCAAACACAAGAAAAATGCGGTTGAAATATGTCTATGTCGCGTTATCTTAGTTTAAAGGATAATTCACATAGTCGCCTATACCGACTAACTACGGCTAGTGCCGCTGAGAAATTTGGAGTTTGATTCCCGGCAGGAACAAAGGGACTCTTTTTCTCTCCACAATGTCCAGCGTAGCTCCTCCTATCCAGTGGGGTATCGGAGGCGCTTTCTTTGGCAGTAAAACTTACACGTTGCGAAACTGGCCACTCACACCTCTCTACTTGCACTCCCACACGCCGTCTTGGTTTGCTGAACAAACACAGTGACAACATTAATTTGTCACTTATTTTACCAACAATTTAAAAAAAGAAGCACCCTGAACGTTACTTCGTCAAAGTGATCATAAATTGCTCGACTTATACGTGAGATTGTTTTGAAAATCCTTTACGGTATATAGGTGTATTAATATTATGGAAGAAAATCCTTTTCCTCGGCTGGGTATATCGGTATCCTAGACTTTTGCAATATCCATACGTCCAGTGGGCCGAATTCGTGCAACGTAGTTACACTAAGCGCAAAACCTGCTGCATGGATTGCAATGGACAGGCTGACGCTGAGTGTAGGTACTTCTCTGGCAACTTGTTTTGGCATAAGAAGTAGCCACATAAATTACACGGCTCGAACTTATAAAAGTTGTGGAAAGTACTTAGGAAACTTTCGCGAGCAGGCAGACAAGAATTTGTAGAAATTATTATGAAATTCACAAACATAAATGAACTTATGTAAAGTATTTAAGAAATTTACGCTAGCAATAATTTATGGAAGTATTTACGAAAATTACGCGAGCAGGAAAATAATTTGTGGAAAGTATTTACGAAACCTACGGGAGAAGACAGACAAGTATTTATTGAGAATACTTACGAAACGTATGCTAGCAGACAGACAAAAACTTACTGAGAATACTTACGAAACATACGCGAGCCGAGAGACAAGAAGTTGTGGGAATTACTTATGAAACTTACGCTAGCAGACAGACAAGAAGTTGTGGGAATTACTTATGAAAGTTATGCGAGCCGGCACACAAGAATTTATGGCATGTATTGACAAAAGTTATACGAGGAAATAGTAGGTTATAGAGCAGAGTACTATTTATTTTAAGTGAATTTTGGCTCTGATATTCAAGATATTCATAAAAAAGTTGTTTCATTTCCACTTTCCTAACGCCCGGCCACTGACCCTTATTTCTCTATTTACACGTAGCCCATCCAAGTGGTTTCTTTTCTTCAGGTTTCCCAATCAAAATTTTGTCTCCATACTCCTTCCGATGCGTGTCATAGGCTACCCCATTTTATTGACTTCGATTCCATAATCTTATTAATATCTATCGACGACTAATAATTACAACGCTTTTCAATAAGTAATTTTCTTAGTCTCCAGTTACATTCTACGCCTCAGGCTCAAAATCATCACCCTCTTTTAAAACATTCAGGTTTATAAGCCTTCATTAAAATGACAAACCAAGTTTCATGTCCATAAACACGAGCAGAAAAACTATTTTCTATTACATCGGCGTTTTTTAATCTTCATGTATTTAGGCATAGATGAAAAGGCAAAAGATTCGACGAAAAAAAAACCGTAAAAAATTTAAAATACGCAGGCTGTTTTATCTAGCATAATGCTTCAAAAGCGCAAAGGTTATCATCAATATACCTTTAGCATAATTGAAAAATGACACAGAAAATCCTAATATAATTTGCGTAGTTACGTGTTGGATTTTAAAGAAGAGTAGGGAAGATTATATCTTTCAGACACGTTCCTTTCAAGTTTTCATGCCTTATTAGGTTTGCCCCTTGTTTATATTAGATGTCTATTATTACGAACAGAAACCTATTATTGAAAAGGCTGTAGATGACAACACACTGCGTAGTTCGAAATTACTTTTCGCTTTAATTCACAAAGTATTTTCGTGTAGCAGTATCGTCATGTAGGAAATACTTCTTATTCTATGGTTATGTGTAAGTGTTAGCCTTCGAAGTTATCTCTAATTACTAACAGAACCAGAAAGTGCTGAGTGAGCTTGGTATTCTCTATAATTGTGTAATTTACATTAATAGCTGGAAGAAGAAAACGCGAAAAAGAGATGTTTCATTTAACGACGCTACCCAATGATAAGATTATACGTGTATCACATCGGTAGCAAGTGAATTAAATATGAGTATGGAACGCGGTTAAAATGAAGTTGGTAAGATTTACGAATATTAACAGCAGATAGCAGTAGTAAAAGATATCGATATTTATGCTTAACTCATCAGCATTGCATTATATTTAGTGTCTTAGCAAACGGATATTTAAAAAATGTGTGTATGTAGCATTACAACAGATTAAAATGAGGTTTATTGAGGTCAGGTTCTTTTGATGCAGCCTGTAGCTATAAGCACAGCTGTTGCTCGTGCGGATAAATGGTTTTCTTAATAGATTTTATACTGAAAAATTATCCATCGAAATTTCAACTGACTTTGTAGCCTATTAGTTTTTCACACAATATGTGAGGTTACTAATGTGTTATAAACTTGTACCGGTGTTCAGTTTGCCCCCCGATATAAGAACTATGGGGGAATGAAAATTAAGATCCACGGATTCTTAACATCGGTACTAGATGGAGGTGATTCGTCAGCTTCACGCCCTTGCACGTTTACATAGGAGCACACGAAAACCCTTGGATAGGAGACCGGGTGAGCTCAGAAACGATCTTAATGATGTGAAAAATCTCTTTTCCCTGCCGGAAACCTAATTGTCATTCCTATGGCGCTCATCCCTGGGCCTGTTCAATCTCCTGACAAAGCTATTTGTCGTATCTCGCGAATATACGAGTAGTTATGTAGGTAAGATTCCTTTTTAAAAGATCTCTGCGACGAATTATGCTGCATAATTCCTTCAGATGTTTTAACCAACTGTGGTGTTGCAGTTGGCAAGGAGTGCAGAGTGACGTAAATAGGACGGACACCACCAGCACTGTCATTATTTTTGCTGCTAAAAATTTAATTTTTCGATGTCTATTATATTACGAGACTAAAATCCTGTTTTTTCATTAACAACGTGACGATTTCACTGCAAAAGTTGAAAAGTCACGTATTATTATTATTAGTAGTAGTAGTAGTAGTAACGTAAAAACACAGTCCAAATTTTTTTTGCTGATGATATAAACATTTGTCGTGTTGTTACGACATTCGATGATTATACTCGGTTGCAATCAAATACTGAATCAATTCAAGGTTTATGTACAGTTAATTTTTTTGACTATATTAGTAAAACTCGAGCCATTACTTTTTCCAGGAAAACCAATGTCGTTTTCTTAAAATACAAACTTTGGTATTCTTATATCAATATTAATGACCTATTAAGAATTTGGGAGCTTTAATATACTCGTAACTTGGACTTTCAATGGCATGTTGATTATTCTTTTTTCCCATCCATTTAGTTGTTGGGTTACATTCGCAGTATTTCTTTTTCATTTTCGCATCTTGGGGGTTTATTAATTTTATATTCTACATTGCTGGACCTAAACGAAAGTACGCATCTGTAGTATGGAATTCAACTACACCTACTAATACTAAAAAACTTCAGCGCATGCCAGGGAAGATTGTAGCTTCTGGCTATAATTGACTATTTTCCCCAAGCAATAATAGCCAAGGTTATGCTAATTCTCTTCAGCTTCATCACAGAATACATCAATTTGACCCAATTTTTTTTCATTAATGTTCTTTTTTTTAGGGTGGGGTCTACTGTTTCTCCTTTTGTACACAGTAGTCTCTTTCCTATTTTTGTACAAGTTTACCGACCACTGCCACCGGGCAGAAACCCACTTGCAGTACGTAAATATCATATCTTGTCCATCTTCCATGGGAACATTCGAGACTTCCCTTGTTTCACGTTAGTCCATCCTTCAAAAACTGTCACGCCACCAGATGTGTAACTGCGGCAAATTGGGTTTGTAGTGAATTTTATGCCTTCGGAAGGCAAATTGTCACAGTCAGATTTTATTTTATTACTAGTTTATTTTTATAATGTAGCATAATTAATTATATATTCATTCTTCTCTTTGTTTTCTGTCTGATAGTTTCATATGTGTCGTGTTTATTGTGCTTTGTTATATGTGATTTTACACTGTGCTCTTTCTATTATTAGCCATATGGCTATTGACTTAGCACACTAATACATAATAATTGAATAATAATAATAATAATAATAATAATAATTATTATTATTATTATTATTATTATTATTATTATTATTATTATTATTACCGTTGCTC
>Ga0209737_10002129_pt1 | contig 13922 bp, 11 predicted proteins | sample TergutCu122P3_FD_187284 | JGI IMG/M metagenome (GOLD analysis project Ga0209737, IMG submission 187284) | Cubitermes ugandensis P3 segment gut microbial communities from Kakamega Forest, Kenya - Cu122 P3 (SPAdes) (version 2) | ecosystem: Host-associated > Arthropoda: Insects > Digestive system... | reverse complement strand
CTTGGCAAGCATTTCCGGGGTCATGTCCACGCCGATGACCCGCCCGGAAGCCTTCACCTTGACGCCCGCCTGGAATGCGTCAAAGCCGCCGCCACTGCCGAGATCGAGCACGGTCTGGCCTTCCTCCAAGGCTGCGATGGCAACGGGATTGCCACAGGAAAGCCCCATGTTCGCGCCGTCTGGCAGATTGGCGAGGCTTTGGGCGTCGTAGCCCACGGCTTTTGCCAACTTGGCAGGATCGGGCTGACCGCAACAGCCTCCTCCTCCGCAACTGGAGCCTCCCGTTGCAATGGCCGCGTATCCGATACGAACGGTTTCTCTGATTTGTTCGTTTGATGGCGTGCTCATGAATGTCTCCTTCAGGGTTTCACCAGAAACGGCAGGTTGGCCGTGGCGGCCTTGCCGCTGGCATCGCGCACGGTGATGAACAGGCGGTATGCGCCGGGGGTTTGAGGGGCGCGGAAGCGAATGCTGGAGGTTTCGGCCGAGAGCACTTCCACGCCGACGGCTTCCGGTAAGGGTTCGGCCTCGCCTCCTCCGCGTAGATCGGAGGCTTCCTTGCGCACCAGCCATCCGGTGACGGGCGCTTCGCCGCGTACATCGATGGTGGATGAAACAATCGCGCCCGGCGCGAATTCGTCGGCGGAAATGCCGATGCCAAGGATGCTTGGCGCGGCGCGGGTGGCCGGGCGGCCCCAGGCTTCAGCCAGTGCATCGGTCATTTCTGTGAGGGTATTGTCCGAGAGCAGCAGCCCGTGCCAGGTTGCGGTTTGCTCCTGCTTGTCGCCCCACAGGAAGACGAAAACGCCCCGAACCTGCGGATTTTTGCTCAATTCGGCCAATGCGCGGCGAAAGTAATCCGCTTTCTCGCGGCTGGTGAGTTCGACCGGCGCGCCCCAGGGTTTGCGGCCAGCCTGCCATTGTCCGAGCGGGCCGAGTTCGGCGATCAGCAATGGTTTGCCGATGCCTGCGGCGCGGATGCGCTCATCCAGACCGAATGCCGAGCCTGCGTAGAGATTGAGGCCGATCATATCGACGTGTGCGCAGCACCCGGCAAGCTGCTTCAGGTATGGCGGCTCGCCGTCGTTGACCGATATCACGGTGGGATGGGCGGGATCGAGCGCCTTGACCACAGCGGCCAGACGGTTGATTTCGCGCCACGCTGGCAGGGGATCATCCATGCCGTGTTCGACTTCGTTGCCGATGACCCAGGCCAGCAGCGCGGGGTGTTTCCGGTGACGTTGCACGAATGCGCGAATGCGGTTTTCCTGCGCGGCGATGGCCTTGGGGTCGTCGAGGCGAAAGCCGTAGCGCGGCAGCCCGACATCCAGCCCCATGAGTACGCCCAGCCCGAGTTTTTGCGCCTCGTCGAGCACCCAGGCATCCCGCTCGTGGTAGACGCGCACCGCATTTGCTCCGGCGGCGGCGAGTTTTTCAAGCGCGGCGCGATCCCCCGAAAAAGCCGCGCCCTTCCACGGTGTAGCGGGCGGACTGGCAAAAGTCGTTTGAAGCGGCAAAAGCGCTGCCGTCAGCAGGATCAGCCGCGCAAGCCAAGGGCGCGCGCGACACGTCATTTCATTCCACGCAGGCGCGCAACCCGATCCTGTGTGGCGGGATGGGTCGAAAACAGGCTACGCAGATTGCCGCCCAGCAGGGGGTTGATGATCATCATCTGCGCCGTGGCCGGATGTTCCTCGGCAGCCTGGAGCGGAATTCCCTTGGCGTAAGCTTCGATCTTGAGCAGGGCGTCGGCCAGCGCACCGGGGTCGTCGGCAATTTCCGCGCCGCCACGATCCGCGCCGAATTCCCGCGTGCGGCTGATGGCCATCTGGATCAGCATTGCCGCCAGCGGCGCGAGCACCATGATCAGAATCTGGGCCGCCGGATGGGAGCGACTGTTACTGTCGCGCCCGCCGAAAAGCATGCCGAATCGCGCCAGCGTCGCAATTGCGCCCGCAATGGTGGCGGTGATGGTGGAAATCAGGATGTCCCTGTGTTTGACGTGGGCGAGTTCGTGCGCCATGACGCCGCGCAATTCCCGCTCGGAGAGCAGGCGCATGATGCCGGAGGTGGCGGCTACTGCGGCATGCTCCGGATTGCGCCCCGTGGCAAAGGCGTTGGGCTGTTCTTCGTCGATGATGTAGACCTTGGGCATGGGCAGCCCCGCGCGCTGCGCAAGTTCTTTCACCATGTTGTAGAGATAGGGCGAGGACGCGGCATCCACCTGACGCGCCCGGTACATTTTCAACACCATCTTGTCCGAGAACCAGTAGGCCCACAGATTCATCGCGCCCCCCAGAGCGAGCGCGATCAGCATGCCCTGCTGGCCGCCAAGCGCGCCGCCGATGACGCCGAACAGGGCAACGATGCCGGCCATCAGGATGGATGTTTTCAGCCAGTTACCAAACATGTGTCTTTCCTTCGGTTGTTCTCCTTCCCCCGCTTGCGGGGGAAGGTTGGGATGGGGGGGTAGTTATTCACCCGGCCATTGAAGATTGATACGTAGGGGCACGGCATGCCGTGCCCCTACACGGTTTCTGCCACGAAACAGTTCAATATTCAATGGCCGGTTCTATAAAAGCCTATATGGAGGCTGCCAAAGCCATATTCAAGTCTCTTATGCCGCTGACGGCGCGAAGCGCTCTCCGGCGGCGAGCGTAAAACCATTCAGGAACTCAGCCGCCGTCATCCGGCGGCTGTTTGGGCGTTGCAGTTCCGTCACGCACAGGGCATCTTCGCCGCAAGCCACCACCACCCCGGCGGCGTCGGCGCGAAGGATGCTGCCCGGTTCGCCGTGCTCCGGCACCGTGTGCGCTGTCCAGAGTTTAACCGTGGTTTCGCGTATCTGCCCGAAAGAGCCAGGAAACGGGTTGAAGGCGCGTATCTGGCGCGCCAGATTGATTGCCGGCCTGCGCCAGTCGATTTCGGCTTCAATGCGGGAAATCTTCCGGGCAACGGTTACACCTTGGGTCGGCTGCGCTTCAGCGGCAGGCAAATCTCCAGCGGCCAGCCGCGCCAACGCCTCGACGATGGCGTCTGCGCCAAGGTGGGCCAGTTTGTCGTGCAGGCTGGCTGCCGTATCCTCGAGCGTGATGTCGATTTCCCGCCGCAGGAGCATCGGGCCGGTATCCAGCCCGGCATCCATCTGCATGATGGTGATGCCCGTTTCTGCGTCGCCCGCTTCGATGGCGCGCTGGATCGGGGCCGCGCCGCGCCAGCGCGGCAGAAGCGAGGCATGGATGTTCAGACAACCCAGTCGGGGCAGAACCAATGCTTCCGGGGGCAGGATCAGGCCATACGCGGCCACTACCAACACATCGGGGCGGGCTTCCTTCAGGCGTGCGCGCTGTTCATCCGTGCGCAGACGCTCCGGCTGATCGATATCAAGCCCATGCGCCAAGGCGAGCTGTTTCACCGCACTGGCCATGAGCTTCATGCCGCGCCCGGCGGGACGATCCGGTTGCGTCAGCACGAGCGGAACCGTGTAACCCGCAGCGAGAATCGCCCCCAGCGCCTGGGCGGCAAAATCCGGTGTGCCGGCAAAAGCTACGCGCAGGTCAGACACCATGAAACGTTCTCCGGAAAAACAAGGGAATCACATACTTGACTCCCTCCCCCGCAAGCGGGGGAGGGAGAAAAAACCGTTTCTGCGGTAAAGGAAACAGAAAATCATGGGACGGGTGAAAATCTCAGGATGCAGCCTTGCCGTTCTGTGCCTGCTTGAGCAGCCTGGATCTGATCCGGCTCAACTTGAGGCGCGACAGGTATTCGACGAACACCTTGCCGTCGAGATGATCCAGCTCATGCTGGATGCACACCGCGAGCAGTCCATCGGCCACGAGTTCAAAAGGCGCGCCTTTTTCGTTCAGCGCCCGCACCTTGACCCACTCGGCTCTTTTCACCGTTTCGCGTACATCGGGCACGGAAAGACAGCCTTCTTCGCTATCGCATTCGCCTGATTTTTCGAGAATTTCGGCATTGATGAGCACCAGCAGCTCGCTGCGATCCTCGCTGAGGTCGATGACCACGACACGCTTGTGAACATCGACCTGCGTGGCGGCCAGTCCGATGCCGGGGGCCGCGTACATGGTTTCAGCCATATCGCGCACCAGTTGCCGGATCGAGTCGTCCACGACGGCGACCGGCGTGGCCCTGGTATGCAATCTGGGATCGGGGAAATGTAGGATCGGAAGAACAGCCATAAAGCCTTGCGAAGTGAAGAGAAAAGCGTCACGAACAGAATTGCGCGCGCGGCCTAACATGAGTACCCGCGTAACAGCGCCTGAATCGTGACGTCGTTGAATAAAACAGGAAACTTGACAATGCTCCGGATTATATCTTCCATCGCTGCCGGCATCGTGTTTCTTGCCAGTGTCGGCGTACAGGCTGCGCCTCCCGCAGTTGCCGTCGACGCGCCGGACTCTTATACCGTCGTTCAGGGCGATACCCTGTGGGGTATTTCCGGGCGCTTTTTGCAGGAGCCCTGGCGGTGGCCCGAAGTCTGGCAAATGAACGAGGATGAGATCAAGAATCCGCATCTCATCTATCCCGGCCAAATCATCGTGCTCGACCGCAGCGGGCCGTATCTGCGTATCGGCAAGCGCATCGGCGGCCCCGACAGGCCCGTCGGCGATGCCAGGCTGCAACCACGTATCTACCAGACCCCTATCGATGAAGCCATATCGACCATTCCGATGAGAGCCATTGCGCCTTTTCTGACCCGGCCGCAGGTCATCGATGGCGAGTCGCTTCAGGGCGCAGCCACCATCGTTGCCACTGAGACCAATCGCGTCTATCTGGCCCAGGGCGATACCGTCTTTGCCAAGGGCGTGGACGAGAACGTCGACCGATGGGCCATCTTCCGCTCGGCCAAACCGCTCGTCGATCCGGTCAGCCGCGAAAGGCTCGGTCATGAAGTTCAGTACCTGGGTTCCGCCAGAATCAAGGAGCGCACCGATCCGGTCACGCTTGAAATCGTCGAAGCCATCGAGGAAATCGGCGTTGGCGACAAGATGCTGCCCACCGAAGGCGAATTGGTCTTTTCCTACGTGCCGCGCGCGCCCAGGGAAATCATCGACGCCCGGCTGGTTTCGATTTATCGCGGTATTTCCGAGACAGGCAAACTCAGCGTGGTCGTTGTCAGCGCGGGCAAGAAAAACGGGCTGGAGCCGGGGCATGTCGTGGCGATGTTTCGCAACCGCGGCACTGTCAAACATAGTGAACCCAGCACCAATGAGCACAGGTATCCGGACGTGCGCACCATGATTCAAAAGGGGCCATATTCGGACATTCGCTCCATGGTTGCCAAGGAAGAAACCGTTTTTAACCTGCCCGAAAAACGTTACGGCTCGGCTTTGATCTTCCGTGTGTTCGATCGTGTATCATATGCCCTGATCATGGACACGGAAGGGCAGGCAACAATTGGAGACGCTATTCGCAATCCCTGATACCGCGCTCCCGTGCGGGAACGGCAAGCCATGATGGATGAGCTTGCCGACTGGCTCCGGTTCGCGCTTACCCCGGTTGGCCCGGCGCAGCAACGCAACCTGCTTGCTGCGTTCGGACTGCCGGGGAATATTTTTGCCCAACCGCGCAGCCATCTTGTCGGCGTCGTCGGGCGCGAGATTGCCGATGCCCTCCTCGAGGGGCCCGACCCGGCGACGCTGAAAGCTGCACTCGCCTGGGTGAACGAGGATGGCAACCAGCTCCTTACGCTGGCCGATGCCGCCTATCCGCAATCCCTGCTGGAAATCGCCGACCCGCCGCCCGTGCTCTACGTCAAGGGCGATCCCGCCCTGCTTGCGCGTCCTGCTCTGGCGATGGTGGGCGCTCGCACGCCCACCGCTCAGGGCGAGGCCAACGCGAAAGCCTTTGCCGGCAGTCTGGGCGCGGCAGGGCTGGTCATCGTCAGCGGGCTGGCGCAGGGCATCGATGCCGCCGCTCACCGGGGCGCGCTCGCCGCAGAGGGCGGCGGCACGATTGCAGTCATCGGCACGGGGATCGACCGCGTTTATCCGGCGAGCAATGCCGCCCTTGCGCATGAAATTGCTGTCAGGGGCGTGATCATCAGTGAATTTCCGCTTGGAACGCCGCCTGCGCGCTGGAATTTTCCGCGCCGCAACCGCCTGATTGCAGGGCTGTCCCTCGGCGTGCTGGTGGTTGAAGCTACGCTGGAAAGCGGCTCGCTGATTACCGCGCGCCTTGCCGCCGAAGCGGGGCGCGAAGTCTTTGCCATTCCCGGCTCCATTCACTCACCGCAGGCGCGCGGCTGTCATCGCCTGATCCGCGAAGGCGCAAAGCTGATTGAAACCGCCGAAGACGTGCTCGAAGAACTGCGTGGCCGCATCGGCGGTGAACTCCCCCGACGGCACACTGCGGCACGCGTCTCTCCGCGCCAATCGCTTCCTGCGACCGCCGTGCCTGTGCCCGCGCATCTTGCGCCCGAAGCCATCCGCGTGCTGGAAGCGCTGGGGGGCGAGGCATGCGACATCGATACCCTGGCGCTCGCCACCGGCCTTGCCATCGAAGTATTGCAAGCCCATCTGCTGACATTGGAACTGGAAGGACTCGTCGTGCGTCAGGCCGGCGGCGGTTTTCTGCGGTTGTATGTCACTACGCGTGTCACCTGACATGGTTTTTACCGGCTTTTTTCCATAAGCTGCTTGCGCGCCTTGCAAGGGCGTCTTTATCATCGACCGCTTTATCACCTGAACGGGCGTCTGTCTGCCCGACGTGAGCCGGGTCAGTATGAGCAAACAACTTATCATCGCGGAAAAACCTTCGGTAGCGCAGGATATCGCCCGCGCCCTGGGCGGGTTTACCAAGGAAAAGGACTACTTCGAGTCGGACGCCTATGTGCTGTCTTCAGCCATCGGTCATCTGCTCGAACTTGCCGCGCCCGAGGAATTCGAGGTCAAGCGCGGCAAATGGACATTTGCCCACCTGCCGGTCATTCCGCCGCACTTTGCGCTGAAGCCGATCGAAAAGAGCAGCGACCGCCTGAAGCTTCTCGTCCGGCTGATGAAGCGCAAGGACGTTACCGGCCTGATCAATGCCTGTGACGCGGGCCGCGAAGGCGAACTCATCTTCAACTTCATCGTTCAGCACGCGGGCATGGGCAAACCGGCACAACGGCTCTGGCTGCAATCGATGACCGCTTCGGCCATTCGCGATGGTTTTCAGCAGTTGCGCACCGCCAGCGAAGTGGAAGGACTGCGCAATGCCGCCGTCTGCCGCGCAGAATCCGACTGGCTGATCGGCATCAACGGCACGCGGGCGATGACCGCCTTCAACTCCAAGACCGGAGGATTTCACCTCACCACCGTGGGCCGGGTACAAACGCCAACGTTGGCGATCGTCGTCGAACGTGAAGACAAAATCCGCAAATTCAAGCCGCGCGACTATTGGGAACTGGAAGCCCGTTTTGCCTGCGCGGCGGGCGAATACGCCGGACGCTGGTTCGACGAAAAATTCAAGAAGCCTGAAGGCGATGAACACGCCAACGCCCACCGGCTATGGGACAAATCCCGCGCCGAAACCATCCAGAAGAAGTGCGATGGTCAACCGGGCACGGTCACGGAAGAATCCAAACCCGCCACCCAACTCTCGCCGCTGCTGTTCGATCTCACCAGCCTGCAACGCGAAGCCAATGGCCGTTTCGGCTTTTCGGCGCGCACCACCCTGCAACTGGCGCAAGCCCTGTACGAAAAACACAAGGTACTCACCTACCCGCGAACCGATTCCCGCGCGCTGCCGGAAGACTACCTGGGCATGGTCGGCGACATCCTGAAGAATCTGCCGGAAGCCTACGCGCCATTTGCCGAAGAAATCACCCGCAAGGGATGGGTGAAACCCAACAAGCGCATTTTCAACAACGAAAAGATTTCCGACCACTTCGCCATCGTGCCCACCGGCGCGCTGCCCAAGAGCCTCTCGGAAGCCGAGCAGAAAATCTACGATCTCGTCACCCGGCGCTTTCTCGCCGTGTTCTACCCGGCGGCGGAATACCGGGTCACGACCCGCATCACTCGTGTCGTGAGTGAAGCCTTCAAGACCGAAGGCAAGGTGCTGCTCTCCCCCGGATGGCTCGTCATTTACGGCAAGGACGCGAACGGCGGAGACAACGCGCAACTGGTTCCGGTACAGCCCGGCGAGACGGTGCGCACCGAAGAAATCCTGCTGCGCGCCCTCCAGACCAAGCCACCCGCCCGCTTCAACGAAGCCACGCTGCTCTCTGCGATGGAAGGCGCGGGCAAGATGGTCGACGACGAGGAACTGCGCGCGGCGATGGCCGAACGCGGCCTCGGCACGCCAGCCACGCGCGCGCAGATCATCGAAGGTCTGATTGCCGAACAATACCTGCACCGTGACGGACGCGAACTGGTTCCCAGCGGCAAGGCGTTCTCGCTCATTACCCTCATCAAGGGACTGGGCATCGACGCGCTGGCCTCGCCCGAACTCACCGGCGGATGGGAACACAAACTTGCGCGCATGGAACGCGGCGAACTCTCGCGCGAAGCCTTCATGAGCGAAATCGCGGAGATGACGCGTGACGTCGTGGAACGCGCCCGCCGCTTCGAGTCCGACACCGTACCCGGCGACTTCGCCACCCTTTCCGTGCCCTGTCCGAAATGCGGCGGCGTCGTGAAAGAAAACTACAAGAAATTCACCTGCCAATCCTGCGACTGGAATACCTGGAAAATCGTTGCTGGCCGCCAGTTCGAGATCGCGGAAATCGAAACCCTGCTGCGCGAAGGCCGTGTCGGCCCCCTCCTGGGTTTCCGCAACAGAATGGGGCGGCTGTTCAACGCGGACATCACGCTGAATGACGACAAGCAACCCGCGTTCGACTTCGGCCAGCCCAAGGAAGGCGAAGCCGATGACGTGGTGGATTTTTCAGGCCAGGAACCCGTTGGCGCCTGCCCCAAGTGTCAAGCCCGTGTTTTCGATCACGGCGCGGCCTACGTCTGCGAAAAAATGACGGGGCCGGTAAAAAGCTGCGATTTCCGTTCCGGCAAGGTCATCCTCCAGCAGCCCATCGAGCGCGAGCAGATGCAAAAGCTCCTCGCCGAAGGCAAGACCGATCTGTTGCGCAACTTCGTTTCCGCCCGCACCCATCGCAAATTCTCCGCTTTCCTCGTACGCGGGCAGGACGGCAAGGTGGGTTTCGAGTTTGAGCCGCGTGCGCCAAAGGCTGCAAAGGCGGGCGCATCGAAAAGCGCCAAAAGCGAGACAGCCGCTCCCCGGCGTGCGAAGAAGCAAGCCGAGAAATAGATGGCGCCTTGAAAAGTAGATCGTAGGCCGGGAGAGCGTAGCGAATCCCGGCCTACAATATGTATGCATTTGAACCAATAACGCTCTAGAGCGGTTTCGATTTAGTTACGTACTTTTTGCGCTGTTACCCCCACCCTAACCCTCCCCCGCAAGCGAGGGAGGGAATCAATCTCCTTCCCCCGCTTGCGGGGGAAGGCTGGGATGGGGGCAAGCAGCGAAAAATGTAAGCTCTTGAATCAAAAACGCTCTCACTTCAATCAGGTTTTTTCCCTTGTCCGATACCCTTTCTCTCGAACTCCAGCGCGATGTTGAGCGCCGCCGCACCTTCGCCATCATTTCCCACCCGGATGCAGGCAAGACCACGCTGACCGAAAAACTGCTGCTGTTCGGCGGCGCGATCCAGCTCGCGGGAACGGTGCGGGCGCGCAAATCCGCGCGACACGCCACGTCCGACTGGATGGAAGTCGAAAAACAGCGCGGCATCTCCGTGACCAGTTCCGTGATGCAGTTCGAGTACCAGGGGCACACCATCAATCTGCTCGACACGCCGGGGCACGAGGACTTTTCAGAAGACACCTACCGCGTGCTCACCGCCGTGGATGCGGCGGTGATGGTGATCGACGCCGCCAAGGGCGTGGAAGCGCAGACCATCAAACTGCTCAAGGTCTGCCGCCTGCGCAACACCCCGATCATCACCTTCATCAACAAGCTCGACCGCGAAGTGCGCGCCCCCTTCGACCTGCTGGCCGAGATCGAAGACGTGCTCAAGATTTCCTGCGCCCCCGTCACTTGGCCGATCGGCATGGGCAAGGCGTTTCGTGGCGTCTATCACCTGCTGGCCGACCGCATGCTGGTGTTTACGCCTGGGGAAGAGCAAAAAAGCGAAGCACAGATCATCGCGGGTCTCGACAACCGGGAACTCGATCAGCGCTATCCGCTCGAAATCGGTCAGGTACGGGATGACGTGGCGCTGCTCCACGATGCCTCTCCTCCCTTCGAGCTCACGGAATTTCTCGCGGGCCAGCAATGCCCGGTGTTCTTCGGTTCCGGTATCAACAACTTTGGCGTACAGGAAATCCTTCAGGCGCTGGTCGACTGGGCGCCGCCGCCGCAGGCAAGAATCGCCTCCGCTGCTGGAAGCAGCACTGAAACACGCATGGTGCAGCCGGTGGAAGCCCCCTTCTCCGGCTTCGTCTTCAAAATCCAGGCCAACATGGACCCCCGCCATCGCGACCGCATCGCGTTCTTCCGTATCTGTTCGGGGCGCTACAGTTCCGGCATGAAAGTGCGCCACGTTCGCGGCGGACGCGACATGAAACTGGCCAACGCCCTCACCTTCATGGCAAATGAACGCGTCCTGAAGGAAGACGGCGTGGCCGGGGATATCATCGGCATTCATAACCACGGCCAGTTGCAGATCGGCGACACCCTCACCGAAGGCGAGGCGCTGGGCTTCAAGGGCATTCCTTACTTTTCGCCGGAGCTCTTCCGCGCCGCGCGCCTGCGCGATCCGCTCAAATCCAAGCAATTGCAGAAAGGATTGCAGGAGCTCGGAGAAGAAGGGGCCATTCAGGTTTTCGAGCTCGAAGGCGGGCAAATGCTCCTGGGCGCAATCGGGCAACTGCAATTTGAAGTCGTCGCCCAACGCCTGAAAGATGAATACAAGGTCGATGCCATCTTCGACAACGTCGACATCCACACCGCGCGCTGGCTCACCTTTCCCGATGAAACCACCCGGCGCAACTTCGAGCGGGAACAGGCGGCGCGGCTTGGCCGGGACATCGACGGCAACTTCGTCTACCTCGCCAGCAGCCGCTACAACCTGGAAGTGACGATGGAAAAATGGTCGAAAGTCACCTTCCACGCCACCCGCGAACACGGTCAGGCGTTTGCCTGACATCCTGACAGCGATGAATGTCCCCCAGCCTGATGAAGACGTCACTCGCCCGATAGGCCGGGGCATGGCCTGGCTGGCGGCGGTAGCGCTGATCGGCGTGCTGTGGCTATTCTTCGAGAATGTGCAGAACAACCGCGCCAACCCCAACCGCCATCTCAGCGTCACGCCCGGCGGCGCCGAAGAACTGGTCCTGAAGCGCAACCCCGCCGGGCATTACCTCGTGCCCGGCATCATCAACGGTCAGTCCGTCACCTTCATGCTCGACACCGGGGCGACCCAGGTCGCCCTGCCTGCCAGGCTGGGCGTGCAACTCGGCCTGCGCGCCATCGGCCCGGCGGTTCAGGTTGTCACGGCCAACGGAAACGTCACCGCCCGAATGACCGTCATCAATGAGCTGGCCTTCGGCCCTTTCGTTGTGCGTCAGGTACACGCCACCCTCAATCCCGGCATGGACAACGACGACATCATCCTGCTGGGCATGAACGTGCTCAAACAGCTGGAATTCACACAGCGCGGGGATACGTTGATATTGAGGGCGCTGGGGCGGTGAGGGGGTGTTCGCCTCAACGCGGATCAGGATCGCCAAATTGCCATTGGTAGGAATCGAGTTCCTTGATGCGAACAGTAACGAGACGACTCCAGCAAAGAAACCCGTAAGCATCTGATGATGGTGTGAATAGCTAGAGCGATTTTGATTCATGTGCATACATTCTGGTTCCCCGCTGATCAAGGGAATCCAGGGAAATTCGGGCGGATGATATCCGCCCCTACGGCGTCGGTGTCGAAGGCTGTTTTGGGTTAATTCTGGCGCGCAATCCGTTGCCCATCGTAGGGGCGGATATCATCCGCCCGCCAGGGTAATTGAGACCTATCCCCGATTGGTCGCCGAACAGATTTGAGCCGAAACCCGTGCTGTACTGGTTTGAACCGAAACCCGTGCTGTACTGGTTTGAACCGAAACCGCCCTAACAGTTGTAGAACCATCTTGTCACGACACCCATTCAGGACTGCCCGATGCGGTGATTGGCGGGGAGCACACTCACGCAGGCACCAGACGCCGATGAACGCAACGTTCGATCTCTGCCCGCGTGGGAAGCGTTTTCAGATCATAGCTCGCTTGCAAGGCCAGCCAGGAAGCGGCATCGCCACCAAAGTAGCGCGCCAGCCGCTCTGCTGTATCGGCGGTAACCGCACGCCGTTCTTTGACGATTTCGTGAATGCGCGTAGCAGGCACGCCCAACTCCTTCGCCAAGGCGTGGATGGAAAGCCTGAGAGGAACGATGAAATCCTCGCGCAACACCTCTCCGGGATGAACGGCACGCATGCGGTTGATTGGGCGGGTCATGGTCAATCCTCAGTGGTAATCAACGATTTCGACAACAGTCGGACCATGCTCAGTCCATGCGAAACACACGCGCCACTGATCGTTGACGCGAATGCTCCATTGACCTTGCCGGTCGCCGGAGAGCTTTTCAAGCCTGTTACCGGGCGGAGAACGCAGAAATTCCAGAGTCTGCGCCGCATCCAGTTGCGCCAACTTGCGTTCGGCCACGGACAGGATGGAACGAAAACGCTGTGGGCATTGACCCTCGAACAGTGCTTGCGTGTCTTTGCAGGAGAACGACTGGATCATGACGAGGCATGATATTACGCAAAACGTAATACGTCAAACGGGACACTCAGGCAGGATGAGGCTCTTCCCGTATCACCTGCCGTAAAAACTGACGACGCGATTACCCGCAATCCTACCCCCCTTTGACTTCACTGTTCAGACACCTTCCCCCGCATGCGGGGGGCGAGGGCAGGGTTTCGCAGAGCACTGCTCTGCGCTGCCCGAGCGGGGTGCAAAGCCAGCCCTGGACAGGCTGGGATGGGGGCAATTTGAATCAAAGATGCTCTAGCGATTTATATACGTATATTCAAATATAAACCGAGCGCTCCTCTGCAATTCGTATACGTGTTTTCCACAATAAATCCGATTAAGTGTTGATACACGCGTGTCGGAATTTTTTACACTTCAGATTTTCTATATATATATATATATATATATAGAAAATCAATTACTTATACCTCATGGCATAAAAATTGCTTATAAATCGGTGTGTCTGTGATCAGACTTGCGAAGCCAAGCGGCTTCCCCCTTCAACACTGCAAGAGGAAATTTGTATGCACAAGAGAGTAATCTCATCGCTGATTCTTGGGTCAGCCATCGCGTTGGCGGCATCTTTGGCACATGCCGCTCCCGAAACAGTCCATAGCCATCGTCCACAGGACGCTCTGCTCACAGCGCTGGGCGTCGACAACAACAGCGCCATCACCATTGTCAACAAACGCTACGAAAGCGCCAATGACTGGTACACCGCCGCCGTCACCAAGGATGATGGCTACATCACCTTGAGCAGTGGGTCTGCTTTTGCCCACAACGCCCTGTGGGCCAAAACGAGGAATCTAAAAGGCCACTCCACGTACTTGAATCTCAATTCACAAGGCTATTACGGAGGAGGTGTTTTGCTGGATCGCGAAACCACCGGAGCCAATGCCAAACTGGCAGAGATCGCTGGCGTCGCAGTCTCTGAATCCTTCGATACGGCCCTGCTAACCTTCTCGTTCACGCTCAACGATCCCACGATCAACGCCATCGAGACGAGCTTCATCTTTGCCACGGATGAAACCGGCAAAACAGATTACAAGGGCGATATCCTCTGGCACATGGTCAATAATGACGTTTTCGCTTTCTGGGTAGACGACGTGA
>Ga0209737_10002128_pt1 | contig 13925 bp, 15 predicted proteins | sample TergutCu122P3_FD_187284 | JGI IMG/M metagenome (GOLD analysis project Ga0209737, IMG submission 187284) | Cubitermes ugandensis P3 segment gut microbial communities from Kakamega Forest, Kenya - Cu122 P3 (SPAdes) (version 2) | ecosystem: Host-associated > Arthropoda: Insects > Digestive system... | reverse complement strand
AGATTCCTTGTCGGGCCTTTCGAATGTGACTGTTATGCCGAATCTTGCCGTAAGGCCCATGATTTCCTGCAGCGTGTCGTTGACGTGAAGGTCGGTCCCGTACCTGTCGGCGTGCGCTTCTTTCACGAGATGGCGCCTGTTGCTTGTGGCATAGATCGCGACGTTGTCGCTTCTCGCCGTAACGCTGCCTTCAAGCAGGGCCTTAAGCGCGGTGAAGCTGTCGTCGTCGGCAGAAAAGCTCAAATCATCTATAAAGATAATAAATTTAAGCGGATTTTCCGCAAGCTCGCTTAGCAGCGCCGGAAGCTCGAAGAGTTGGTGTTTTTTGATTTCCACAAGCCTTAAGCCCCTGTCCGCGTATTGGTTCGCGACGGCCTTGACCGTTGAACTTTTCCCGGTTCCGGCGTCGCCGTAGAGCAGGATATTGGCCGCCCCCCTGCCGTCGAGCAGCGCCAGGGTATTTTGCACGACGATGTTTCTTTCCCTTTCGTAGAGCACGAGGCTTGAAAGCGGCAGCGCGTCGTGGTATTTGACGGGATTTATACTACCCCCGGAGAAGGTGAACATATGGTATTTTGAAAATATCCCGACCCCGCGCCGGGGTATGTTTTTTATATGTTCGTGATAAGATGAAACAAAGTCATATTCCGTGGTGTTCCAGTCCGGCAGAAAACCGTTGTACTTAATGAACGCTTTCACATCGCGGGAACGCAGGCGCGAGAGTTCCTGCAATACCGCAAGTTCGTTTTTCAGGGCGGCGGATAAGACGTCCGGCGGCTCCGCGCCTTTGGCTTTCGTTTTCACGTAGATATTCTCGTCAAAAAGGACGAAGTTGTATAAAAAATCGCTGAAATTATCATGGCTTTGATAGAGTTCCGCGACAAACTCCGCATAGCATTTCACGGCCGGCAGCGGGCTGTCTATATTGGAAATCAGGCTTTCAAGCTTTGCGCCGACGGGGGCGTCAAGCAGGTTTTTAAAGATAACAAGGCTTTTGAGCTTCAGGTGTAAATTGCGTAAATCGTTCATTTACAGCACCTCACGACATATTTTTTTCAGTATAACACGCCGATGCGATATTCCGCAAGCAGCAGGTCGACCATCCGCCCGTAGCTCTTTACGCCGTCTTCCTGCGCGTTCGCCTTAAGATAAGTATCGTTGACTTTGACGGCTATTTCAGCCGCTTTTCCCCGGTATTGCCGCCAGTACGCGCGGCCTTCCCAAAAGTCGCGGGCAGCCTGCAGCGGGACTTTCTCCATGAGGGCGGCGTATTCTTCGGGCGACGCGACGCCGCGATAGGCGTTTAAGGCGTAAGCCAGCGCGTTTATAGCGCCGCTGTAGCGAAACTCCGGCGACTGCGAATTCCTGCAGGCAAGATAGGCTATTGCTTCTATCCAATACTGATACATCTGCTGTTATATCTTTGATATCCACTTCATTTATTATCTTTGTTTTTTCCACTTCTTTTCCTACATCTATAGTAAGTCTTTTTCTTTCTTCTTCTGTTAGTCCCATATATATCTGTCTTGCCAAATCCGAAATTTTTTCTTCACTCACTTCCATCTTGTTTCCTCCATTTTCATTTTCTATTTTTTCCACCCCAGTATTATATACTTTATAACATAAAAAAACAAGAAAAAATTTTCATTTTTATACATATCGTCTCACTTTTTTCATATATTCTATATATTCTTCACAAAAATTCTCCTTACACCATTTTTCTTCAACAAGAATAATCCAATGCGTTGTTATTTGAAATGCAATCAGTATCAACATTAACAGCAATGACTGTGTAAGGAACACACAGCCTAATATATATATAAAGTATGCTATATACATTGGATTTCTGGAACACTTATATAATCCTTCTAAATTCACACCACTTTTAGCAGGTTTCGAAAAATTAAAAGTAGACCATACGCATAATAAAATTCCAACAATATATATCACAAGTCCGGAATAAAATAATAAACTTTCAGTTTTGATTTTTAAGAAAAATGGATAGAAAATAATCAAAAGAGTTAAAATCTGATATATCCAATATATTATTTTTTGCCTACCTGTCATTTGGGGGATAAAGGCTGCGCGTTTCAATGAGTTTTTATCAAAAATATAAAGAAGTATATAGCGAATAAAAATAAGAGGTATTAATAATATAAATCCATTCATAAAAACTGTGCACCTCCTTGTCTCAATATGCTTGTCCCAATATATACAATTTATAACTTATGTAATTATATCACAATAAAAATAAATCAACTAGCATTTTACTTTGTGTTAGAGAAGTTAATGCTTTACAGCTATTGCAAAATATATAATTTTATAGTAAACTGATATATAATTATTTAAAAGGAGGAGAGATATTATGATAGATATCAAATTAATTAGAGAAAACCCAGACTTAGTTAAAGAAAACCTTAAGAAAAAATTTCAAACTCACAAGTTATCTATGATTGATGAAGTGTTAGAACTTGATAAGAAGTACCGAGAAGCTCAACTTTCCGTAGATACTCTTAGGATGGAAAGAAACTCCTCCAGCTCCGAAATCGGTAATTTAATGAAACAGAATAAAAAAGAAGAGGCTGAAGCTATAAAGATTAAAGTTAATGAAATAAACGAAAAAATTTTTGATGCAGAAAAACTAGCAGAGGAATATTCTACAAAAATAACGGAGATAATGATGAAAATTCCAAATATTATACATGACTCTGTGCCAATCGGAAAAGATGATACAGAAAATGTCGAGGTTAAAAGATTTGGAGAAGCTGTTGTTCCAGACTATGAAATTCCATATCATATTGATTTAATGGAAAGCTTTTCTGGTATAGATTTAGACTCCGCAAGAAGAGTTTCCGGAAGTGGTTTTTATTATTTGATGGGAGATATTGCACGTTTGCACTCTTCTGTTATCAGCTATGCCAGAGATTTTATGATTAATAAAGGGTTTACCTACTGTGTACCACCATTTATGATTCGTTCTGATGTTGTAACTGGTGTTATGAGTTTCGAAGAAATGGATATTATGATGTATAAAATAGAAGGTGAAGATTTATATCTGATTGGTACAAGTGAGCATTCTATGATAGGAAAATTCAAAGATCAGATTCTTGCAAAAGAAAACCTGCCATACATAATGACCTCATATTCTCCTTGCTTCAGAAAAGAAAAGGGTGCGCATGGCCTTGAGGAACGTGGAGTTTATCGTATACATCAATTTGAAAAACAAGAAATGATAGTTGTTTGTGAACCAGAAGATAGTTTCGAATGGTTTGATAAAATGTGGAGTTATACTGTAGAACTCTTTAGGAATTTAGATATTCCAGTAAGAACTTTGGAATGCTGCTCAGGAGATTTGGCAGACTTAAAATCTAAAAGCTGTGATGTAGAAGCTTGGAGCCCTAGACAGCAAAAATATTTTGAAGTTGGCAGTTGTTCAAATTTAACAGAAGCTCAAAGTAGGAGATTAGGAATCAGAATTAAGGATGAGAAAAAGAATTATTTTGCTCATACCTTGAACAATACTGTAGCTGCTCCTCCAAGAATGCTAATTGCACTTCTAGAAAACAATTATAATCCAAAAGATGGAAGCATCACTATCCCTGAGGCTTTAAGGCCATACATGGGTGGACAGAAAAAAATAGAAAAGAGATAAATGTGGAGGTATGTTATGACTCTTTTAGAAAGTATATATTGCAGAAGGTCAATAAGAAAATTTAAAAGTGACAGTTTATCCCCTGAAGAATTATCTCAGATAGAAAGTTATGCTAAGAAAATCCCTCCATTTTTGGGAGATATACAAACAGATTTATACATAACTAAAACCTCTGCAGAAGGAGATAGTATAAAAGGGCTGTATAAAATAAATGCACCTCACTATATTATAATGTATTCTGAAAAAAATAGTTTTTCCAATTTAAATGTAGGGTTTATATTAGAGCAGTTGTCCTTATATTTAACCAGCATTGGTATTGGATCGTGCTATCTTGGAGTAGCAAAACCACAAAAACAGCTTCTTAAAAAAGATACTCTTGAATTTAATATAATACTTGCAATAGGCTATCCAGATGAGCCTTTAACAAGAGCAATTGAACATTTTAAAAGAAAAAACATTACTGAAATTGCAAATAATGCCTCTTCTATAAGTGGGGTTGTCAGACTTGCACCATCTGGGATGAACCTACAACCTTGGTATATCTATAAAAAACCAGAAACTGTAAAGGACACTGGCGAAACCTATCATATATATTGTGTAAATAGACGTCTGTTTAGTCATATGCATATGACAGATATGGGTATTGCCATTTCTCACATCTATGTATATGCCCTAGCAAATAATCTTGATATTAACTTTACTAATATGAAACATCCTAACATTTCTGGCAGAAAATATATAATTAGTGCAAATATACAAAAAAATGAGAAATAAAAGGAGTAGCTATGAACTTTAAAAACCCTAAATTTGAAATTTCTGCTGTAGGTAAAGCTCAATATCCAACAACTAATTTACCTGAAATAGTTTTAGTTGGTAAATCCAATGTTGGTAAGTCTTCTTTTATAAACACAATGATTAATAGAAAAAATCTTGCAAGAACAAGTAGTGAACCAGGGAAAACCAGACAGATTAATTTTTATAACATAGATGATATATTCTATTTTGTAGATTTACCAGGATATGGTTATAGTTCAATGTCTAAGCGCGAACAGGAAAAAGCAGGTGGCTTTATCGAGGAATATCTAAGTTCGAGAGCCGAAATTGCTTTAATCATATTTGTAATTGATATAAGGCATGACCCTACTTCTGATGATAAGCTAATGTATGACTACATTGTAAACTCTGGGTTTCCATTTATGATTATCGCAAATAAAGCCGATAAAATAGCACCTACTAAAGTAGATGCAAGAGTTCAAGATTTGCAAAATTATTTAAATCCTTTAAAAGATATAACTTTTCTTCCCTTTTCTTCAGAAAAGAAAATATACAATGATTTTATATGGGAAGAAATTCAGAAACACATAAATTGTATATAAAGAACAAATCTTGCTCATGCAAATGCTTTTGTCGATTTTTCCTATTAAACAAAAAAACGAATAAAAATTTGGCGAGATGCTAGGCAAACGAATTCAAAAAATCGGAAGTGTACATGGTACATTGAGAATTTTTTGAATGAAGTTTAACAACGCAGATTGTCAATTTTTATTCGTTTTTTAATAATAGACTTCAACAAGATATAATCCATGAGCAGGTAATGTTTTACCTGCTTTTGATCGTTCTTTAGATTCTATTATCTCAAGGGTATCGTCTGCAGAAATTTTTCCGAAGTCCAACATCTACTAATGTTCCTGCTATTATTCTGACCATGTTATATAAAAATCCGTTTCCTGAAAGTTCTATAATTATTCTTTCCCCATCTTCCATCAGCTCTGCTTTATAGATTTCTCTTATACTGCTTTTTGAGCTTGTACCACTTGCCTTAAACGCCTTAAAATCATGTTCTCCTTCAAAGTATTTTATAGCTTTTTTCATTTCAGAAACATCCAGCTTTACAGGCATATGATATTCCAAATCTCTATATATGCTGCTTCCATATTGCGAATTATTTATTATATATCTATATTTTTTACCTTTACAGCTGTATCTTGCATGGAAATCTTCTTCCACTTGGGTAGCCTCTTTTATAACTATATTTTTTTTAAGTTTTGAATTAAGAGCTATAGGAATCTTTTCTATTTCAATATTGCTTTTTTCTAATTTAAAGTTGGCAACCTGTCCAAGACTATGCACACCCGCATCAGTTCTTCCGTGATGCCTGAAGCTCTACTTTTTCTTTTGTAATTTCAAAAATTGCTTTTTCAATCTCGCCTTGTATGTTTAATTTATTTGGTTGCTTTTGCCAGCCATCAAATTTCTTTCCATCATATTCTATCACTATTTTCATATTTCTCATTATAGCTTTCATTCCCTTCTAAGACGTAAACCTAGTGCGAAAATATCTCTTATATTAATCAAGGTGGGTCACCCCACCTTTTTTCACTTCTGTTCTTCTTTACCCTTGGTCTTCCTTATCCTTATTTTCCTTTTTTTCTTTCCTTCTTCTCCAAACCTTTTGGTTATAATGTTTTTAATTAATATTTGTTTTAATGAATCTTCTTTTACATCCATAATTAATGTGCCATCTTTTGCAACAGAAACTTTTCCAGTTTCTTCTGATACTATAACTACTATACTGTCAGATTCTTTTGACATTCCGTGCCGCTGCTCTATGCCTTGTCCCAAGTCCCTTTGATATTCCTTTGTCATTTGAAAGAGGTAGCATACATGCAGCCGCCATTATTTTATTTTCACTAATTACTACTGCTCCATCATGCAACGGAGTTTTTGCTTTAAAAATATTTACTAATAATTGTGGGGAAATAGCCGCGTCCAATAAAACTCCACCGCTCACTATATCTTTCAACTTTATGTCTCGCTCTATTACAATTAATGCCCCTGTTTTAGCTTTAGCCAATTCCATTACTGCAATAACTATTTTATATATATTTTCCTTAGTTTTTGCAGCAATATCCTTATCAATTCCAAAAAACTTGCTAAGCTTATTCGTGCCAAGTTGCTCTAATGCACGCCTAAGTTCTGGCTGGAATAATATAATTATTAAAATTAATCCATAAGTCATAAAAGATGTAAGTATATAATTTAAAATTTTTAATTGAGCTATTGCAGAAATAGCTGTTGCAATAATTAGTAGTGCTATTCCTTTTATCAACTGCCAGGCTCTTGTATCTCTTAATATCTGAATAACTTTCATTACTAAAAATATTACTAATGCCAGATCAATTATTAACATTATCAATCTAAACGGATTATTATATAACCACTCTAAATATCCTAAAACATCTATTTTATAAAAATTAGTAATTGAATTCATTATATCATCTACCATTTTTTGTTCCCTTCTACTTTGGGCTGAATATATAATATAAAAGTGTGCCACACATTGATAGAAACATAAGCGCTGCTAAAAATGCTGCAATTATTCTGGTTATCATTCTGCGTCTTTCTTCTTTATTTGCCATCTTTATCTCTCCTTTTATCATCAATATAAAAGTTATACCATAATCAAAGATTATTTTCAATACTTTAGAAAAAAGAAAACAGTAATAATTAACTTATACTTTAAACAAATCCGTACTCAAATATTTTTCTCCTCTGTCAGGAAATATTACAACAACAACTCCTTTTTTGATTTTCTCAATGATTTTTAATGCAGCAAGCATTGCAGCACCACTACTCATTCCAACAAATATACCTTCTTCTTTTACAATTCTTCTTGCAATTTCAAAAGCCTCTTCACTTTCAATTAGTATACTCTCATCAATTTCTGCTGTATCATATAATTCCGGGACTATTGCTTCAGTCATATTTTTCAGTCCTTGAATATAGTGACCTTGTACGGGATGAGCTTCAATAATCTTTATATCTGGGTTTTTTTCCTTTAACTTCTTACCAACACCCATGATAGTACCAGATGTTCCAATCGCAGACACAAAGTGTGTAATTCCTCCTTCAGTTTGCTCCCAGATTTCTTCTGCAGTTTCTGCATAGTGTGCCAATTTATTATATATATTAGAATATTGATTTGGATTAAAGTATTTCGCAGGATACTCCTTTATTAATTCTTTTACCTTCATTATCGCCCCATCTGTTCCAAGTTCACTATCTGTTAATATAATACTTGCTCCATATGCTTTAATTGTTTTTTGCCTTTCAACAGAAACGCTTTTGCTCATTACTATTTCAACTTTATATCCTTTCACAACTCCAATCATTGCTAAACCTATTCCAGTATTTCCAGAGGTTGCTTCTATTATCACTTTATCTTTTGTAAGAACTCCTTCCACTTCTGCTTGTTCTATCATCTTTAGAGCTATCCTATCCTTTATACTCCCTCCAGGATTAACTCCTTCTAATTTTACCAAAAGCTCCACTCCCTCTTTTTTATTCATATTATTAATTCTAACCATTGGCGTGTTTCCAATAGTTTCAAGTATATTTCTATACATACATATCTCCCCCTTTATTATAGTTTTTTTGTAAACCTAGTTTGAATAAAATTAGGTGAAATGCTAGGAAAAATTAATTTAAAATACCGGAAACGTATAAAAATACGTTGAGGATTTTTTAATTAATTTTAACGACGCAGATTACTAATTTCATATGAACTTTAGCACAAAAAATCAAGACCTGTTATATACAACAGACTTGATTTTTTATCGTATTTTCATATATTTCTATAAATCTCAAAAACATTTTTACCTCACATACTATTTATTGTTTAAACTCAATAAACAGTACATAAGTTTTAACAATAAATCACTTTTTTATTAAACTATATGTTCTTACTTCTATTCTGTTACAACAACATAGTAAAAATGTTTTCATAAAAATACCTTCCTTTTAATTTTTTAAAGTATACTTCTTTTTTTCGTACTTGTCAATCTCTATATTCAATTAATTCACTTAGTTTCGAGAATTCATCAATTATATATGTAGGTTCACTAGAAACTAAAATTTCTTTTTCCTCATATCCATAAGTCACAGCTATTGTGTCAATGCCTGCATTCTTGCCTGCTAAGATATCTGATTTAGTATCCCCTACCATTACTGCATCTTTTGCATCTATATTAAGGCTATCTAATATATAGTATATTACTTCTGGGTCAGGTTTGTGTTTAACATTAGTTGCACCTGTTGCGACAACCAAATCAAATTTTTCTGTTAAACCAAAATGTTTCAGCATTGGTTCTAATGCTCTTTTAGCTTTGCTTGATGCAATTACTAGTAAGAATCCTTTCTCCTTCAATCCCTCAATTGTTTTAGAAACGTCTGGAAAAAGAGTTGTTGTGTCAAGAGAATGCCCCTCATCAATATAGTAATGCCTGTACTTGTCTGTTAGTTCACGAACTAAATCTCTCTTATCTTCAGGTAATACTCCTTCATATGTTTGTTCTAAGGTTAGCCCCGCCATTTTTCGAAACTCCTGCTTTGTTATTTCCATCTCGGCATTGGTTCTTAATATATGATTAAAACATTCAAACACATCATTCTCACTGTCAATTAATGTACCATCTGCATCAAATATTATTAATCTCTTTTCCATCATTTTTCTTCCTTTCATTTACTAAAAGAGTCTTTTTTATTTTCTAAGTTCTGCTCCTAATTCTTTTTCTAAATCCCCTATAATAGCAGTCATCATTCCATTTACTTCGTCATCTGTCAAGGTCTTTTCCATAGTCCTAAACTTTAAGCTGTATGCTACACTTTTTTTGTTTTCTCCTAATTTTTCACTTCTATATATATCAAAAAGCTCCATATCCTCCAGTATATTTTTACATCTTTTTCCGATAACTTTTTCTATAGCCCCTACTTCAATATCTTCATCAACAATCATCGCAATATCTCTTTCTACTGCTGGATACTTTGGAATCGGAGCATACGTCTTTTTATCTTTTCCGTATCTTACTAATTTTTCTAAATCCAACACGGCAAAATATACCTGCTCACCAATTCCGTAATTCGTGCATACTTCTGGATTCACCTCTCCAAATATTGCAATTACATCTTTACCAATCGATAGTTTTGCCGTTTTTCCTGGGTGCATATATGGCAAGTTATTTTCTTTTTCAACATCATATCTTTTAATATTAGATATCTCTAAAATATTTTCTACCAGGTTTTTTAATGTATAAAAATCTTCCTTATTTCCATATGTTGCTATTGCAATATTAGTTAGCTCCTCTGGAAGTTCTCCCTTTTCTACCTCCCCACGTATATCCATAAATGTTCTTCCTATTTCAAACAATTTTACATTAGCATTTTTTCTTGAATAATTTGTAGCAATTGACTGCATGGTTGTTGGTAGCATGATAGGCCTCATTATAGAAAAGTCTTCCCCTAACGGGTTTTTCAATTTTATAACAGACTTTTCAAAAGTTCCATCTTTTAGTATGTTGCACTTACTCATATCTTTTTCACTTATAAATCCATATGAATACATTTCACTATATCCATTATCTACCAATAGCATTTTAATTCTATCTTCTAAATCCTGCCTTTTATTTTTTCCACCTGCCGTACTTTGGGCATTAATTAAGGTACTGCCTAACTTGTCATATCCATAAATTCTTAAAACTTCTTCAGCTATATCTGCTATACCTTCTATGTCCTGTCTAAAGTATGGGATAGTCAATTCTTCTCCCTGCACTTTTATTTCTAAACTTTCCAATATTTTTATCATTTCCTCTTTTGATAAACTTGTACCCAACAAATCATTTACTCTTTTTACATCTAGCTTTATCTTGTTTTGCTTTTGAGGCGCTGGATATACATCTACCATCCCTGGAACCACTGTTCCTGCTCCCATTTCTTCTACTAGTTCCACTGCCCTATTTACAACCCTAAGTGCAAGTTCTGGAGGCAATCCTTTTTCGTATCTGCTTGACGCCTCTGTCCTTAACCCTACTTTTTTTGCAGTTAAGCGCACATTTCCCCCATTAAATACTGCTGATTCAAACACAACAGTTGTCGTGTTTTCCTCTATCTCAGAATTAAGTCCTCCCATAACTCCTGCTATGGCTACTGGCTTTTTACTATCTGCTATAACCAGATTATCTTCTCCTAATGCTCTATCTTCTCCATCAAGTGTAGTAATAACTTCATCTTTCTTTGCACGTCTTACAATTATATGTTTTTCTGCTATCGAATTAATATCAAATGCATGCATTGGCTGCCCAAGTTCTAGTGATACATAGTTTGTGATATCTACTATATTATTTATTACTTTTATTCCACATGCTCTTAACCTTCTTTGCATCCATTCAGGTGAAGGTGCTATTTTTACATCTTTTACAACTCTTGCAATATATCTATAACATAAATCCGGGTCAACAATTTCTACTTTTACACCTTCTATTTCTTTTTTATTCTCTACTTTCACATCATCTAAGTGCTTATGTGGTGCTTTGAATTCTTTTCCAAGAGTCACTGCCGCTTCTCTTCCCAATCCTTCTACAGAAAAGCAATCTGGTCTATTAGAAGTTATTTCAAAATCTAAAACCTCTTCTTCAATATTTAATGCTTCCACCGCATTCATTCCTATAAATTTCTCATATTCTTTTGGTAAAATCATTATTCCATCTTCTATCTGGTTTGGAAAATCATTTATTCCTAATCCCAGTTCAGAAACAGAACACATCATTCCTTGTGATTCTACCCCTCTCAACAATCCTTTTTTTATTTTAATATCTCCTGCGAGTTCTGCTCCATCTACAGCTACAGGAACAATATCATCCTCTTCTACATTTGTTGCAGCCGTTACAATCTGTAATGTTTCATTTCCGATATCTATCTTAGTTACAATTAGTTTATCTGCATTTGGATGTTTAGTAATCTTTAAGATTTTTCCCACTACCACTTTTTTAATATCTTTTCCTTTTTCATAGATTTCCTCTACCTTAGATCCTGTCATAGTCATTCTATCTGCCAGTTCTCTTACTGGCACATCAATATTCGTATACTCCTTTAGCCACTCTACTGAAACCTTCATTTTTATCTCCTCCCATTTTTGTTGTAAAAATTTTCATTACACTCAAATTTCTTTATTTTTTATTGAGTCAAATCAAAAGTAGTATATTGTTAGGAAAACAAATTAGAAATTCCGAGGCGTACAAGAAGTACGTCGCAGGAATGTTCTAATGCAGTTTGACAACGCAAGATGCTGCTTTTCATTTGACTTATGTTTAAAATTGTTTTAAGAAACGCACATCATTTTCATAAAGTAATCTCATGTCATCTATCTGATATTTTGCCATAGCAATTCTTTCTGCACCACAACCAAATGCAAACCCGGAATACACTTCTGGGTCAATGTTGCAATTTTTTAGCACTTGTGGGTGCACCATACCACATCCAAGAAGTTCTATCCATCCCTCATTTTTGCAAACTCTACATCCTTTACCTCCACACACAAAACATGATACATCTACTTCTGCTGAAGGCTCTGTATATGGGAAATGATGTGGTCTAAAACGTATTTTAGTATTTTCTCCTAAACATTTTTTTGCAAACACTTCTAAAGTTCCTTTTAAATCTGCCATTGTTATTCCTTTATCCACTACTAATCCTTCTATCTGATGAAACACCGCTGAATGTGTAGGATCTATGCTGTCAGATCTGTATACCGCACCTGGGCATATTATTTTTATTGGTGGAACTTGATTTTCCATTACCCTTATCTGTACAGATGAGGTCTGCGTCCTTAATATGATATCATCCGTGATATAGAAAGTGTCCTGAAGGTCTCTTGCTGGATGATCTATTGGTGTGTTTAACTGATCAAACACATAATATGTCTTTTCTATTTCCGGACCATCTGCAATTTCGTATCCCAACCCTATAAATATCTCTTTTATATTATCTATTACACCAGTAATTGGATGTATAGAACCAATCGTATTGCTATTCCTTGGAACTGTTACATCAATTTTTTCTTTTACTAGTTTTTCTTTTAATACCTCATGTTTTAACTCTGCTTCTTTTGTTTCTATTTTTTCCTCAAGAAAATCTCTTGTCTCATTTACCAGGCTTCCAATAACAGGTCTTTCTTCTGCTGTTAAATTTCCCATTGTCCTTAATACTACAGTCAGTTCTCCTTTCTTTCCAAGAACCTTTACTCTAATATCATTTAACTCCTGTAGGTTTTTAGCCTTTTCGATTTCCAGTGAAGCACTTTCTTTTATCTTAGATATTTGCTCTTTCATAATAATCTTCCCCTTCTTCTTTTTATACTCTTCTAGTTATTTTATACAACAACTCGGTAACTTTTTCAATACATATTATATAATCAAAAAAGTCATGTCATCCTATTCCTAGGACGAATGACTTTAATCTCTTCCGTGGTACCACCTAAATTTATTAACTATTAAAAAAATTAACAATTAACCTCATAAGCTCTTAACGCGAAACTACTCGTCTATACCTACTATATTTTCAGAATAGAACCTAGAAAGTGAAATTTGGGATAAATCTTGTATAAATAAGCTTCCAGCCTATGACTTATTCTCTCTTGCTACTTAACAATTTATCTTACTTTGCTTTCTCAAAACGGTTTATATGTTATTAATTATATATATTACCACAATTTGCCTAAAATTACAAGACTTATTTTTTTATTGCAAAACAATATAGGTTCCATATATACAATACATTAATATGAAAATAACTCCTTCCTGTCTTCTAAGCTCTCTATCAGTAGCTGAAAATATCCATAACAGTACAACCGATAGTAACATAAAAATTATATCAACAATGTTAAATGCTATTGTTGTTACCTCTCCTAATAAAACTATAGGCAATCCAAGAACTATACATGTATTAAATACATTGCTACCTACTATATTACCAATTGCCATATTGTTTTCGCCTCTTCTAGCTGCAGTTATTGTAGTTACCAACTCAGGTAGAGAAGTTCCTATTGATACTATTGTTATTGCTATTATCTTTTGACTGATTCCAATACTACTCGCAAACATCGCAATATTATCAACTACCAAATTACTTCCAAAAATAATACCAATTAATCCAAATAGTGTTATTATAACAGACATGGGTGTCTTATATTTTGGTTTCTCAATCTCTTCCTCTTTATTTGTTTTATTCAGCAGTATTGTAATTAAATAATACATGAATATAGTAAAAAATAAAATTAATATAATACATATTGTACTTGTTGTTTTGATTATATTCACAAGTATAACAGCATGCACTGAGCATTCTGTAATATTAGAATCTGACAAATCTAATGAAGCAGATGATTTTTATGCTATGGAAGTTCTGGTGTTTGATGCAGGAAAAGCAGATGCTATACTTATTT
>Ga0209737_10002127_pt1 | contig 13928 bp, 15 predicted proteins | sample TergutCu122P3_FD_187284 | JGI IMG/M metagenome (GOLD analysis project Ga0209737, IMG submission 187284) | Cubitermes ugandensis P3 segment gut microbial communities from Kakamega Forest, Kenya - Cu122 P3 (SPAdes) (version 2) | ecosystem: Host-associated > Arthropoda: Insects > Digestive system... | reverse complement strand
TTGGAATTTCGTCGGAAAGGGTATCGGATTATTGTGCCGGGGCAGAAAGATGCCTGGTGCATCCATGATTGTGGTATTCCTAATATTGGGGAGACATATGAGTTTTATCGCCGGAAATTATTGCCGGCATATCCGGATTTTTTTCCGCCAAAAAAAACATTTTTGTGCTGTTACACCGATATAGTAAATTGCCAGCACCTTCCTTGGGGGCTTCTCGAGCTGGGTCATGAAGTCTGTATTGAGGAAAAGGAAGTCCACATCCAGGAGTTTGATGAACGGAGTAAAGATGATTTTGCTGAACGACTTAGGTATCATCGAGCCGATTATGTTTTAACTTTTGACTTATCACCGGAAATCGCTGAAGCTTGCCATGAAGTGGGTGTTCCTTATATAGCCTGGGCTTATGATTCACCACTTAAGGAATTAAACGGTTGGTTTGCGATGCACCCGACTACCCACGCTTTTTGCATGGATAAAAAAGAGTTGGAACGGATAAAAATAGAAGGAAAGCAGCATCCCCATTTGAATTACATGCATCTTGCCGGAAATGTCTCGCGGATGCAGGCTTTGATTATTAGTGATGAAGATGAAAAGAAGTATAGCCATGATATAACAATGGTTGGAAGTCTTTATGATGGTGGTTTTTATCAGTCTTATCTTAAGAAACTTAGGGAATATGATGCTCCTTATGATTTAAAGGAGCGGGTAAAAAATGATGTGGATAATTTTATCGAAAGTATGGTCTGCGATTGGCGGCGTGATGGATCAATTTTTGACCGTCTCTCTGATGATGCAACAGAACTAATGCGTAAAATGAACATCGATTCGCAGGAAGCCTATAATATTCCCAACCGGCGCTTTAATGAAGCAGTTTTTGCCCGTGAGATTACTCATCGCGATCGTGTCCGTACACTTAGAGAACTTGCTAAGCATTATGATGTACACCTATACACCGGAAGCAAAAAAAAGTATATACCCAAAAAAGTCACTGCCCATGGTCCGGTAGACCCTTATGTTGAAGCACCAAAAGTATTTCATCTAAGCAAAATAAATCTTAACATATCACTTAGGTCAATTGAGACCGGAACCCCGCTCCGGGTATTTGATGTAATGAGTGTTGGTGGGTTTATGATGAGTAATTATCAAAGAGAAATGGAAGAATTGTTTGTGGTGGACAAGGAAATCGTGCTCTATGAAAGTCTTGATGAATTAATGGATAAAGTTAAGTTTTATCTCCGTAACGAAAGGGCGCGGCAAAAAATCGCCATCGCCGGTTATGAAAAAGTGAAACGTTGTTATTCATATCCGGTAGTCCTAGACAAAATAATAAAAATTGTTGACAGTGATATAGCGAAGGAGAAGCGTACAAATGGATAATGATGCCCTGTATCTTGACCGGATAGTAGATGCAACAGAATTGTTGATAGAAAATATCCCAAAATTGGACAATTCAAAAAGTCATGCTGATCGGGCTGATTTTTTCCTGAAATTGGCAATTGCATATTTTATCCAGAATGATAAACCCAAGGCGCAATCTTATATCTTAGAAGCAATAAATATTATATCGGAAAACTCTGATGAAATATTTATTTCTCTAGTAAATATTTGGCAGCAGATTATATTTGATGCAATTTCTTTCGAAGATAGGTTGTCAAAAATGAATGGCAACCAAAAAAGAATTTTTGAAATAGTACTTTGGTATTCATCACTCATTTATCACGAGATTCCGCGGGAATACGCCGAAGCATTGTCATGTGTTATTCAAGGTTCATTGATTTTTTGTAGCAAAAAAATGATGTGCAATCCAATAGAAAAGAAAAATTTTCCTTTGGATTTTGATACAGATAAAGAGTTGTTTTTTTTCACTGTATCAGGAAAAAAGCTGTATTATGCGGGAAATGATATAAAGTATATTCTTCATAATTTTGAGTTTACAAACCAAATTGAACAACAACCATATTCACCTCATCTATACTTTACAGAAGAGTTTTGTGTAAGAACCGGAGATGTGTTTTGCGATATTGGAGCAGGAGAAGCCAATATCGCATTGAGTGTTGTTGATAAATGTAGTGAAGTTTATGTGTTCGAAGGTGATGAAAAATGGATGGACGCTCTTACGGCAACATTTATGCCTTTTAAAAGCAAATCAACTATCATACGGAAAAAGGTATCTGATATTTCATCAGATGACTTCATTAATTTAGATGATTATTTTGATGACAGAAGGGTTGATTTTTTAAAAATTGACGTTGAAGGTTATGAGTTGAATGTTTTACACGGGGCAAAAAATGTTATTAAAAATAATCCCCAATTACGTATGTGTATATGTACTTATCATAAGGGATGTGACGCTTATAAAATTAAAGATTTTTTGGATGGATATGGGTTTAAAATAGAGTTTTCAGATGGATTTATGTTGTTTAATGAGGATCCGGATTTTTACATAGGCTCGGCTCCGGAATATCCTTATTTTCGATATGGTTTAATAAGAGCATGGCGGGAGGAAATAATTTAATGATTACAGCTTTTGGCATGGTAAAAAATGCAGCGGATGTTATTGAAGGTTATATAAGGTGTAATGCCGGCATAGTTGATAATTTCGTATTGTTTGATAATATGTCCACTGATAGAACCCGTGTGATTCTTGATTGTTTAATCAAAGAAGGATTTCAAATAGAAATTATTCCAGATCGTGAGATGGCTTATACACAAAACATTAAAATGACTAATCTTTTATATTATTGCAAAAGTAAATACGATTCGGATGTATTCATTCCGATTGATGATGATGAAGTGGTATTTTGTCCAGACAAAATATTATCAATGGCAGATATAAAGCAGTATCTAAAAACAATGCGTAGTTCTCGCAATGTATTGTATTTAATATGGCGCAATTTTCTTCCGACGGAAAATGATGATTATAATGAAATATCCGTACCCCGAAGGCAAAGATTCTACGCGGAGGAGTTTACAAATCCGTATTTGAAATGTATTATACCCAACTCAGTGCTATTGGATTATAGTTTTAATTTAGCAATGGGAAATCATTCTGGAAATGGAAGCTTGGTAAATGATCATGTTATATTGGACGGGTTATATATGGCGCATTATCCAATTCGAACAATCGATCAAGCTATTTCAAAGGTAGCAATAGGTTGGATAGCTAATATATTAAATAAAAATCGAGACTCAGAAATTGGCAATCATTGGCGAAAAATGTTTACCATGATAAAATCTGGATATACATCCAGTGATGATTTTATCAAACACATGGCCATGTTATATATGGGTACAACTAATAACGAAATCAATAATGTTAATATGACGTTTGGACCGATAAGTTTTGACGACAGGTTTTTCGAAATTAAATATACAAAAAAGAATGAATTTGATGCAGTACAAAATTTACTTCTATTTTGTGAAGAAGTATGTAGAAAAAAAGATATAGTTTTGCCATCTCAGTTCTATGAATCACCCGCTGAAGTAAGCGAGATAAATGATATATTTAGGGAATTATGTATTTTCATAGAACCGATTGCGATGGATATAGCATTGAAGGAATGAAGATACCAAATGAAAGCTCAAAATATCGCATGAGAAGAGGGAGATATGGGTAATAAAGAAAAAAATCAAATATTGGAGATTATTGCAACACTTAGAGAAGCGCAAGCGAAAAAGCTTTATGAGGATTGTAAAGAAGCAGCGCTGATTGTCCATGATTACATTGAAAATCTAATAGGGAGTGAGTCGAAAGCTACAGTTTTACTAAAAGAATATCATGCAATGCTTGAACGAATGCAATATAGTGAGTTAGACGAATGCCATCTTTTAAATGATCAAATATTGAAGGTAGAAGAGTGTATCATAAATGATTTTGATATTAATCCGGATTCAGCAAGTAACCAAGAAGAAATAGGTAAGTTTTTTGCTATCCATGGTATTAATTTAATAAAACAAACGGAAACGGGATTAATTATAGAAAAAGATGGAATCAAAGTTCTCTTGGAAGTAGAACATGATTTAGAAACGTTTCATCTTATATATGTACAAAATGAGTACCGTTTGATTATTCCATTAGAAAGACGGTATATTTGCATTGATGCGGGGATGAATCTGGGGTTTGCTTCATTGTATTTTGCAAAAAATCCAAGTATTGATATGATTTTTTCTTATGAACCATTCGAATTTATTTATCACAAGGCGATACGAAATATTAGTTTGAATGAGCACGAAATTTCAAAAAAAATTGTACCTGTTAATGCAGGATTGGGCTTAATGGATGAAACAAGGGTGATTGATCAGATATCAGTAGATTGGAAGGATTCTAATAGCAGTGTGACAGGGTCTGCTGTCACACATCTTGACCGGATTCGTGATTCTTCACAAAACTTCATGTATGATGTTCCGATTGATATGTTAAACGCTGGTAATGAAGTGTCAAAAATTATTGAAAAGTTTCCTAAACATGGTATTATCATGAAAATTGATGTTGAGGGTTCTGAGTATGAGATATTTGAGTCATTGGGAAGTAGCATCATAGAAAATATTGATATTTTTCTTGTCGAGTATCACCTGGTAGAGGGGAAGAGTGTAAATGATTTAATAACATGCCTGAGTAAAACCCATTATATTTATTATCCATGTCCTATATTAATAGGGCAGGGGATGATATATGCGTTTAAGCAAGGAAGGTAAACCATGCCCCCTATTTCCGCTTGTCTGATTGCCAAAAATGAAGAAGAAAATATCGGAAGATGCCTTAAGAGCCTCAAACCTTATGGTTTTGAGATAGTGGTTGTTGATACCGGCTCGACGGATAAGACAAAGGAAATCGCCGCCGAATACGGGGCGAAACTCTTTGATTTTCCGTGGATCAGTGATTTTAGCGCCGCGCGGAATTTTGCCGCTTCAAAAGCGGAAAATAATTGGGTTTTTTCAATCGATTGTGATGAGTTTATTACCAGTATCAATATAATTGAGCTGCTAAAGATGGCAAGGCAATATCCGCGTTATGTCGGGGTCTTGGAAATCGAAAATGAGATGCTGGGAAATGATGCGGGTTTGAAGCGGACATATACGACCCAGTTGGTACGGTTTTATAACCGGAAATACAATCATTTCGTCGGCGAAATCCATGAACAGGTTGTCCCGATTGGGTATAAGGAAGGTGATGCTGTTTTTTCCTTTGATGTCCCGATTAAACTGTATCATACCGGATATGTCGGAACCCCGGAACAGATAAACGAAAAGAATAAACGTAATATTGATATGTTGATGGTAGCCTTGGAAAAAGACCCTGATGATGCTTATAATTATTTTCAGTTGGGGCAGACCTATGTGATGGGTGATGAATACGAAAAAGCGTGTGAATGGTTTAGCAAAGGGCTTTCGTTTGATTTGGACCCGACCCTTGAATATGTCCAGACGATGGTCGTTTCTTATGGGCAGTCATTACTAAAGCTTGGCAGGAATGAGGAAGCCCTGGATTTTGTGGGTATTTATGATGCTTTTTCATCTTTGACGGATTTTGTTTATCTGATGGGGCGGATATATGCGGAGAACAACCAACCGGTCAAAGCCCTAGGTGAGTTCCTTAAGGCGATTACAATGCCGGCGGGTAAGCAGCAGGGGACGAATACGTTTCTACCCTGCTATCAAATCGCGGTGATTTATGATAATATGGATAACATGGAAATAGCATTAATGTACTACAAGAAATGCGGTGACTTTGCACCAGCGAGAAGAAGGCTTGAGGAGTTAGAATTATGAAGTTCCAATACTTCAACGGTGGATTAGGCAATCAATTATTTCAATATATATTCTACCGCTATTATCAAATCCACGGGCAGGATGAAATCTGGCTCGATGACATGAAATTCTATAAAGTCCATGAGCATAACGGATATGAGTTGGAGCGCATTTTTGGCGTGGTTCCAAACCTCATCAGCGATTATTTCGATCCCGATGTCTGGGAATATATGGTTGAAGTGGCGAAAAGCGGTGGCGGAGATTTGTGCCAGCAGATGAAGGACATGGGTTCGGATATCATCATGGTTGCTGAAACGGACAATTATTCTTTTAATGGTGAAGTCCACCATGTGCCACCAAATGCTTTTCATCCTGAATTGGTTGAGTTACCGGGAAATATATACTTTTTTGGGTATTGGATAAACAAAAATTGGCTTACGGTTATCCGGGAAACGATTATGAAGGAATTAGTTTTTCCGGTGATAAAAGACAAAGCAAATCAAGAGATTTTGCGCACTATCCAAGCTGAAAATTGTATTTCGGTGCATATCCGCCGCGGTGATTTCGTTACTTTGGGTTTCAATCTGCCGGAGCAGTTTTATCAGGAAGCAATAATTAATATGAGTACCCTGATGCCCGACTCAACTTATTTAATATTTTCGGATGATGTCCCTTGGTGTAAAGAAAATTTCCGTGAATTAGGTTTGGATAAAGCAAAAGACCGACTTATCTTTATGACCGGCAATGAAGGTGAAAAAAGTTACATTGACATGAATTTAATGAGCCAGTGCCGGGGAATGATATTAGCAAACAGTGCTTTTAGTTATTTTGCGGCTTTGTATAATAATCGGCATGACCGGGTGGTTATAAATCCTTCATCGCATAGGGAGGTATGAAAGGTTTATGAAATTAATTGTTCTTCATGGTAAGCAATCAAGTCTTGAAAAACAATTACAAGAAATATTTACGAAACATGGTTTCCAAGTAGAAACCATGCAGTATGGAAGTTTACCCGGTTTCCGTCTTTACCAGCAGATTGTTGACGCGAATCCGGATTTCATCGTTACAATCGACTTAACCGGTTTTGAAATGCTGACTGATACTGATGATATCGCTTTTATCAATCTGACTTTTCCCAGCCTCAATTTCATAACGAATGATATTGATATGAAGTTGCTTGCGTGCTTAAGTAATAAGCTTAGTATCGCGATGTTTTTTTATTGTGAGGGGCAGGCGGTTTATGATTATCTTATGGGAAAATGCTCGGAGATTCCTTATTTGAAGCTGGTTGGGAGTTGGGAAGAAGCGGTGGCAGATGCGTTGAGGGAGCTTGAGATTGCGGGTCGAGCCCGCAATGACGATTCGAGCCCGCAATGACGTGAATTAATGACGTTAACGTTAAGGAGTCGTCATTGCGGGCTTGACCCGCAATCTTATGGAACACAACGATTCTGTGTCAAGCATAGATCAGACTCCGCAATCCAGAGGTTTAAATGAAAATATTACTCTACGACATGGGTGCATATACCCAAAACGATTTAATCTACTTCCTGAAAAAAAAGGGAATCACCTGTCGAAATGTCTACTACAATTTCGCCGATATGTTTCACGACGACTTTTTTGTGAAACGTTTCACCCAATATATTAAAGCCGACGATTATGACTTCGTGATGAGCATCAACTTTTTCCCCTTGGTAGCCGAAATCTGCTACAAGAATAACATCCGCTATTTGTCGTGGAGTTACGACAGCCCGATGTCGTATAAGAAATATGACTATTTTCACTATGAAACCAACCACATCTTTTTGTTTGACCGGCTCGAATATGAATCACTGAGGCACCAAGGCTTTCAAACCGTTTACCACCTACCGCTGGGGGTAAATACCACCCGTTTGGATAAAATCACAACTACGGCCGCCGATATCGCCGAATTTGGCTGTGAGGTCTCGATGGTTGGGCAGATATACCAAAGCCAGTTAAACGATATCATCGAACCCCTTACCCCATATGACCGTGGTTTTATCGACAGTATCGTCAGGTCACAATTATTATTATATGGCTGTTATTTCGTTGATGATATGATAACAACCGAAATGATTGAAAAAATCATCAGCGCCCATGAAAAAGTGGGGAATGAAATCGACCTCGGTAAACCGGAACTGTCACTGGCAATAGCAACGAAGATATCCGGGTTGGAGCGTGAGTCTTTGATGGAATTGATGGGCGCTCACTTTAAGACTTTACTTTTCTCCCGCAATGTCGCCCAAATACCCCAAGGGGTCAATTACCGGGGTTCAGCCCGTTATTTCGATGAAATGCCCAAGATATTTAAACTAAGTAAGATAAACCTTAACCCAACCCTCAAAAGCATCCGCTCCGGCATTCCGTTACGCGCCCTGGACATCCTTGGCTCAGGTGGTCTTTTGCTATCAAATTATCAGCATGAACTGGTCGAAAACTTCATCCCCGGTGAGGAAGTTGTGATTTACGAAAGCCTTGAAGATGCAGTTGATAAAGCAGATTATTATATCCGGAATGAAGAAGAACGTAAGCGGGTGGCGGTGAATGGGTACAAAAAAGTCTGCGAATTGTTTTCGTTTGAAGGGCAGATGGGGCGGATGTGGGAGATGGTTAGGAAGTGAAATGATCTATACTTTGATAAATACCATGATATAATGAATTGTAGAGCGGGGGCTTCAAATGGAATCATCCCCACTCATGTTATTAATGTGAAGCTCACGATTTCTGAGTTCGTATTCGTCACCCAGCAGCATATTACCAAAAAAGCGGTAAAGGAAAGTCGATGTTGAAATTATACCAATTTTTCGATTGTTATAATTAGCTCTTACGAGTGCGTTACGAAAGTACCATGAATCGTGCTCAAAAATATCATTCGATATATCATATCCAAAAGTCCGCAGGTATTTGATTGTAAACACGGCAATCGTTCTGGTATTACCTTCGCGGAAAGCGTGTATTTGCCATAAGTCAGATATGAAGTCGGCGATATGTTCAATAACCTTGCGTTCATCAAGTCCCGAATAATTAAAATTAACAACTTTATCGCTGCGGCCAATTACTAAATCTATTTGAGGAAGTGAAACGAAATTCACTTCCTTAAAAGCGTGGATCACGGAAGTGAAAATACGATTGACAAAGGAAGCAAAACAAGCTACACTTCCTTAAGAGCATTAGTTAGGGAAGTGGAGGTAGTTATTTGAATAAATTCGCAAAGGTAAAATATGAAACCCGGAATTGGAATTCTTCAATTGATGTTTCGGTGTTATCAAGAAGACAGCGAGATATGATACGCCCTACTTATTTAGCTGCTTTACCGACAAAAATTACGGATGTTTGCTTCCCGGTTCCAGACGACCTTAATGCCTCCATTTCGGATATTCTTGTTCGGATGGTGAGATTTGATGCGTTGCACATGAATAAACCTTACAATTTTCCATCAGTATTATTAAGAAGTGAATCATAGAACAGATATTAACCCGATAATAAAAGCGGCGGTTTTTCATGCACAATTTGAGACAATCCATCCCTTTATCGATGGCAACGGGCGTACAGGGCGGGCATTGTTGCATCGGATCATTATGATAGAGAAGATAATGAATGCAGTTACATTACCGGTATCAGCAGGGTTATTGCATAATATTGATGACTATATGGAATCAATCATACTATATCAGAATGGTAATTATTTTTCTATAATCGAGCAATTGGTAAAATCGCTGGATATTGCATTGGCAATTGGTAATCTGGTAATCCGCGATATTGAAGATATTATAGAAAAATGGAAAACAGTAATTACCGAAAGAGCGACTGCAAGAATATGGGAAGCGATATATGTATTTGTTGAACAGCCGGTTGTTGACGTGAAATTTCTATCAGGCAGATTAAAATTAACCGAACGTGCAACAAGAAATTTACTGGGTAAATTAATTAATTATGGTATCGTAAAAGTAAATGAAAATAAAAAAAGAGGGATATTCTATCAAGCTCCCGAAATTATTTCAGTGTTTGACTATGTTTCTGATTTGAGTATTCTAAGAAGGATATCCGCTGGGTGATGTTAATTAAAACAAATCATCCAAGATAACCTGCTTAAGGAATATAAAACAAGGGTAAAATTTGACGATCGGCAGTACTTGAATCCTGAGTTAAAGGATATGTTTTTTGCTTTAGATTTGATTGAATCATATGGATCCGGCATAAGACGAGCCAAAGATGCGTTGAAACTAAATAACTCACCAGAGATAAAATTTTATCCAAATAATGATTATGATAATTTCACAATGGCGGAAATCCTTATTAATGAAGAATTTTATGGTATTTTAAAAGATGAAAAAAACGGAAATGATACTCAAGGTAACAGTAAGGTCACTGCTATAGGAAATGACTTAGGAAATGACTTAGGAAACGACTTGATTATCAATAATGTGCAAATGAAAATAGAGAAATATTGTGAAAAGCCTCGAAGCAAAAGAGAAATATCTGATTTATTGGGTTATAAATCTACGAGAATATTATCAAGATATATGAAAGAAATGCTTGATGATGGGCGCTTAAATATGACCATACCTGAAAGACCTAATAGTAATCAACAAAGATATATTGCTAATAAACATAGAAATCATCTCTAATTTTATCTAATGAATCAGAACGGTACCGCTGGGTTTTAGAATATCAATCTTCCAAACTCCCATACAAATCCTCAAGCTGGTCGATATATGTATTGCTCACCAAGGCGCCTTGCAGTCGAGCCGCTATACAAAGTCCCATTTTGGGACTTTGTAGGATCCTGCATATGGGGAAAGTTTGTACTTTGCTTTTTCCTATCAGCATTATAGTGAAGCCCGCGAAAATAACTCAACTGCATTTGCGTCAAATTACGCCGCGAAATCTGATTTAAAATAATCCAAATTAAAACCTCTTCACGTGAATCAAATTCAAGCTCAACCGTATTAAATGGGATATCATGCTCAGTGCAGATTTTGTAGCAGTTATAGCCGTCAATCAAAATTCCATTCCATAGAACTAGTGGTTCACGTATGCCGTGCGCAATGGAGTGCAAATGAATAAAACTAAATTTGCGAGTATACCAGAAACACATTATTTTAATTGAAAAAAATCATAAAACCGATATAATAAAACTATATCGGTTTTACAATTACCTGTAATCTTTTCCAAAATTTGTCCGATATACATATTGAGTTATAAATTGTCGGAGCGGGGGTTTCAGGAAGCAAAAGTAGAGCTAAACAGCAACTACCCAATGTTTCCACGTGGTAATTATGGGCAAAAGCAAGTTATGTTCGTTAATACTGGTATTAATACTAATATCAAACGTTCTCAGCGTTTCTGCGGACGAAAGTGTTTCGTATGACGAAATTTTATGCGAACCGTCAGAAAACGAAGAGAGCTTTTGTGATGCCATTTTTCACGAGGAAACAATAGCTGATGAAACCGATACAGAAACAATAATTAATGTCTCCGTACCTACAAACCTGGACTTTAAAATTGACCCCTTCGAGATAGCTGGACGGGGACAAATTTATTCGGATGATTATATAATCCAAAATGTTGGTGCCACAGATGTGCTGATGACGATATCCCAAGTACAAGTTATCTTTGCCAATGAATACGATTTTCAGGCGGTAGCCCACGAAATTGATTATGATTATCAGTCACCTGTTAAAACTGTGTATATGGTACTCAATATTAATTCATCCCCTCTTATAATTACGGATTCAGCTATTGGGGAATACGAAACCATATTACTGGATGGTGATAAACTCAAACTAAGTGTAAGCGGCAACCTTAATATGTTCCCTGCCGAACGATGGCGGGATGGTGATATAAAGATTTTATTATCTTATAGTTTGGAATTGATAGAATCGGAGCTGGAGATAGAAGATGATACCGAGTGCGACTTAAATTATGCTTATGAAGATGATGATTATTCGGCAGACATGATTGCAAATGATGAACTGTCCGGCGAATCATATATAAATTACTGTGAAGTAAATAATATTGAAACAGTAGGAGGTGAGGATGAGGAAGAAAAAGAACCAGACGACTAGTGCAGCGCAAAAACCAATATCTAAAGGTTTACAAACAAAACATGTTGTTCTTATTCTGGGTTCGCTTGTAATAATAGCGGTGACTATAATAGCAGTGATTATCCTGACAAGGAAACCCGAAGCAGTGAGTGGAAATCATGTACCAATCGGTGGGACTCCGGTTATCAACCAAGACAATGTTGTTGATATAATGGAGGGGATTACAGAAAGGGTCGCCCGTGGCATGTTCCATACACATATGAACACGACTTGGCGGTTTCCAGACGGTAAAAGCCCATCAAGTGATGCTGTTATGGGGAACTCAGCCCGGAACAATTTTCCGATGTGGTTTGAGGTGACAATCAATGACACTGGTGAAGTGATTTATACATCAGATTTACTTCCCTTGGGTTCGCAAGTCAAAGAAGTCAGATTAAACCGGGAACTGGAAAGTGGTACATATCCTGCAACTATACACATTCACATGGTTGATGAAGACGGCAGTCCCGTCGAGAGTAATATGGGATTTTCCATTAACCTGATCATTCAAAACTAGCTAGTACTGATGTCGGTTTTAACTCTTTGTCACACGCTGGATTTTAAAATGTTATTGCGTTTGCTGCAACGTTAAAGAGCATAGTTTATTGAAAGTGCGTGATGAAGTGGTCACTATAAACAATATTATAATTTAATTCAAGGAGGAATATATTAAATGAAAAAAAGAAAATTTATTGCAGTTTTACTAACTATTTGCCTGATAATGTCGATGGCTATGCCGGTTATGGCATATGATAGTGACGATATTGCAGGTGACTCAACATTGCAAAATGTGGTATTTTCAGTTACTGTACCCACAGATTTGGATTTTGCACTTGACCCCGCACAAATTACAGACGGACCCAGCCAGATTTCAAATGTAGATTTCAAATTTGAGAATACTTCGACATTCGCAACATTAGTTGCTTTCTATCTTGATATTGAAACGGCGGATGATGTTGAATTAAAACTTGATGCGGCAATGGATGATTTTGCACTATTTACAGCATCTGACAAGGAACTCTCTTTTGGAGCAATTGTTGCAAAAACCGATGATGGCTCTGATGTAGAGTATGATGAAGACAATTCTGATTCGATAGTGGAACCAAATGTCAGTACTGGAAAACTTGAATTTGGTATGGTTTTAGCTGGAACCCATGTGAAAATAGATGGAACAGCAACTGATCCTACTGCCGCTGCTTCTAATACTGATGATTTGAATGCCTCTTTTCAATTTTTCAGTCGAATGAACGCTTATGCCAACTGGAAGCCGGATGATGTAAAAGTATCAGGTGTATATTTACTTGTGGCAGTGAATCCTAAGACGCTTGAAGGTGGTGTAATCGAAGCCAATACTACCGGACTTGTTAAAGGTGGTCTGCCGGTAGTGATACCGCCAGCAGTAGGTTTTATGGAAGGAACTGGATTAAGTAATATTAAAGGTGGATTTACACATGCGAATGGTGTTATTGTTAGTGGTACAGCTGACTTTGAATTTGATGAAGCTGATGGTGATGGGAAGATTATTCCATTCAGATTCCTTGGTACAGATATTACACAATTCTTCTATTCAGAAGATAATGTCATTTTTGGTGTAAGGACATATTTTGCAAAAGACGCTGGTGGAGTAAAACTTGATGGAGCTTTTTGGGATACTCTTGGTGCTGGAGATTATGTGCTGGGTATAGCTCTTGATGATGGCACCACATGGCTTGTATACTTAACAGTTAAGTAACAAAGGCTGACATCGTTTTTCATCATATGAATGAATTAACATCCACAACAGAGTAATGGCAGCAATTACTCTGTTGTTTTGTTATTCATTTTGAATTGCAACACCTTCTATCATGTACTTGACATGATAGTATGACTATGATACCTGTCATTGGTATCCAGCTTTCAAAAATGGTGCTAGTTGAAATTTGTGAGGCTGTTGTAAAATGCTACAACGTAAGCGCATAATAAGCTACCGTATTTCCAAATAGCTTAAAATAATTCATAATAGAAGTGTTGCCTAGTGGAGACGTTTACTCTACTGTTATCTACAAAAAGTAGAGACGTTTGCTACATTACCAA
>Ga0209737_10002126_pt1 | contig 13932 bp, 7 predicted proteins | sample TergutCu122P3_FD_187284 | JGI IMG/M metagenome (GOLD analysis project Ga0209737, IMG submission 187284) | Cubitermes ugandensis P3 segment gut microbial communities from Kakamega Forest, Kenya - Cu122 P3 (SPAdes) (version 2) | ecosystem: Host-associated > Arthropoda: Insects > Digestive system >... | reverse complement strand
CCTTTACTGAATCACTGCCAATAGCTCGCCGGCTACAATTGTTGAACCGGCTTCGGCGAGAACCTTCTCAATAACACCATCCATTTGTGCAACGATGTTGATTTCCATCTTCATCGCCTCAACAACGGCAAGAATATCATTTTCCTTGACCTTATCCCCTACTTTGACGTTTATCTTGGACAACATACCCGGAATCGGAGCACCCACATGACTCAGATTATTCGGCTCAGCCATTTGAGCAGCCTTGACACTGGAAGACAGTGACGGATCAACAACAGCAACCTCGCGTCTCATGCCGTTTAGCTCATACTGGAAGTTACGTGTACCATCATCGTTGGCATCACCCATGCCGATATACTTGATCACCAGGGTCTTACCATCATCCAAGTCAAACATCGTTGTTTCACCCGGGTTCATACCGTGGAAAAACACGCTGCTCGGCATATCGGTAAGTTGGTCATACTCCTGATGATGATTGAAATAATCCTCAACGACCTTCGGATACTGGAACCATGAAACAATATCACGATTTGTCGGCTCAGTGTTTTTTACTTTGCGCAGAGCTTCACGTGCCACATCAAAATCAACAGGCTTCAAAAGCTCACCGGGACGGCAGGTAATCGGCGCTTCACCACGCAGAACTATTTTTTGCAGGTCTTCCGGGAAACCCCATGCCGGTTGACCCATCATCCCCTTAAAATACGAAACAACAGAATCGGGATAAGTAAGATGCTTACCTTTTTCCACAATATTCTCAGGCGTCAATTCATTTTGTACCATAAATATCGCAAGGTCACCGACCATTTTTGACGAAGGAGTAACTTTAACGATATCACCAAGCATGTCGTTGACCCTTCTGTACATCTTTTTGACCTCTTCAAAACGGTTCCCAAGACCAAGTGAAACGACCTGCGGATGGAGGTTTGAATACTGACCACCCGGAATCTCGTAACGATAGATTTCTGTCATAGGCGTCTTTAAGCCGGAGTCAAATGATTCATAACAAAGACGTACATTCGCCCAGTATTCATCAAGCTTTTCAATACGCTCAATATCAAAGCCTGTATCACGCTCACTGCCTTCAAGCGCGGCAATGAGTGAACCCATCGCAGGCTGTGAGGTCAATGACGAGAATGACGCGGTCGCTACGTCGACAACATCAACACCTGCTTCCGATGCATACATGTAAGCAGCAATTTGATTTCCGCTCGTATCATGTGTATGCAGTTGAATCGGAATTCCAATTTCCTGTTTTAGAGTGGAAATAAGCTTTTTAGCGGCATAAGGCTTAATAAGACCGGACATGTCTTTTATACCAAGCATATGCGCGCCGCGTTTTTCAAGCCCTTTGGCAAAGTCAACATAGTATTTGAGCGTATACTTATCACGCTTCGGATCCGTGATATCACCCGTATAACACACAGCACCCTGACATATCTTACCCTGCTTGATGACCTCATCCATAGCGACCTCAACCGCGGGCATCCAGTTTAATGAGTCGAATATGCGGAACACGTCGATACCACCGGCAGCCGCCTCTTTGATGAATTCTCTGATGAGATTATCCGGGTAGTTTTCATAACCCAGAGCATTGGAGCCGCGTAATAACATACCAAAGAGTATGTTCGGGATTTTCTTGCGAAGTTTGTCGAGTCTGTCCCATGGGTCTTCATGCAGGAAACGATAAGCAACATCAAAGGTCGCTCCACCCCACATTTCAAGCGAAAAACAGTCGGCAAGTATATCACTGATTGCCTCACCGGCATCAACCATGTCCTTTGTACGCATACGCGTTGAGAACAATGATTGATGCGCGTCACGCATAGTTGTGTCAGATAAGAGCAGTTTTTTCTGATCCAGAACCCAATCGGCAACAGCCTTGGGACCTTTTTCATCCAGTAATTGCTTGAGACCCGGTCCGGGATCGCGTAATACCTCGGGAACCTGTGGTTTTTCAAACTTTTTATCCGTACTGCCACCGTTTTTCATCTGAGTCGTGGCAATAAACTTCAATACACCGACATCACGATCCTTCGGAGCAAGGAAAGAGTAAAGCTCAGGGGTATCATCAATAAACTTCGTGTCACATTTTCCGGCAAGGAAGGTCGGATGTGAGAGTATGTTTGTAATAAACGGTATGTTTGTTTTAATGCCGCGAATACGCAGTTCTTTGATCGCGCGAAGAGACTTACGGCACACACCTGTAAATGTGTTATCCCACGCCAGTACCTTGACAAGTAATGAATCGTAATACGGGGATATGACCGCGCCTGCAAAAGCATTTCCTCCGTCGAGACGCACGCCGCAACCGCCACCTGAACGGTATGATGTAATCTTACCGGTGTCGGGTGCAAAAAAGTTAGCCGGGTCTTCCGTAGTTACACGGCTTTGGATAGCGTAACCGCGCATAACAATATCATCCTGACTGTTTAGCCCTATATCGGGATGATCGAGCTTTTCACCTGCTGCAATGAGTATTTGAGCACGAACCAGATCAACACCCGTAACCATTTCTGTTACCGTGTGCTCAACCTGGATTCTCGGGTTCATTTCGATAAAGTAATGATCACCCTTGCCGTCTACGAGAAACTCAATTGTACCGGCGTTGATATATCCTACGCTTTTGGCTATTTTTATCGCGTCATCATAGAGCTGTTGACGTTTTTCTTTTGTGAGCGAAAACGCCGGAGCAAATTCCACGACCTTTTGATATCTGCGTTGCAATGAGCAGTCACGCTCACCGAGATGCATGACATTTCCATGCTCATCGGCTAATATTTGAATCTCAATATGCTTTGGCTCAAGCAGGAATTTTTCAATAAAAATATCCCCGCTGCCAAAAGCCTTTGCCGCTTCGCTTTGCACCAAGGCAAATTCACTCTCTATTTCCGCAGGACTGTCGCAGCGGCGCATTCCCTTACCGCCACCACCGGCAGCAGCTTTTAGTATAACAGGAAATCCAAATGAGTTTGCCATTTCAAGGGCTTCTTTAGCGTCCTTCAGCGGAACAGTCGTACCGGGAATCGTTGGTACTCCAACACCCTTTGCTATCTTTTTTGCATTAAGCTTATCACCCATTTTGTCAAGAACATCAGAAGGTGGTCCGATAAATTTGACCCCTGCTTCTTCACAGGCTCTTGCGAATTTAGAATTCTCCGACATAAAGCCATATCCGGGGTGGATAGCGTCAACATTATGCTTGAGTGCCAGATTTATTACGGACGGTATGTCCAAATAGGCACCAAGTGGGCTCATATTCTCACCAATGAGATATGATTCATCCGCTTCAGTACGGAAAAGATTAAGTGCATCCTCATTTGAATACATCGCCACAGTGTTAAGTCCGAGGTCGTGACACGCTCTGAAAATACGTATCGCGATTTCACCTCTGTTTGCAGCGAGAACTTTTTTAATAACGGGCATAATTATCCTCCAATCATAACTATCATAAGGCGTCATCACGAGGATCTGTAGGGGACGCAGCCCTCTGCGTCCCGTGTCGTGGCGATCCGTAGGGGACGCGCCCCTGCGCGTACCGTAGATTGTAGATTTCCTACCGGATTGCCACACCAAGCGGCTCGCAATGACGCTACAGTGAATCAGCACATTATATCAATAATAATGTAATAAATGCAAGCAAAAACTGAGAGTTTCCTACTGGATAATTTACTAAGATTTGTAACATATGCGAATTGTTTTTTATGAAAAATTATGGTATTTTAAACGTATGATAAAAAAAATTACAGTACTGATATTAATAATTGCTTTATCCATGTCGCTTGGTACAGCATTGGCTAACGAGGATGAAATAACTGTGATTGATGTGTCCGCGCTTGAGGATCAATACGAGGAGCAAGACGACCCGGCAATCCCTCTCCCCGCTCAAACTGACCCGCCCATTCAAACTTCATCCGCTCGAAAAAGAGTAGCCTACCTCACATTCGACGACGGTCCGGTTCGCGATATCACCTGCAGAATACTTGATATACTGGAGCGTGAGGGTATTCCGGCGACATTTTTTGTGCTGCCCAAAAAAGACAATGACGATATTTTTTGGCGCATGATAAACGAAGGACACGAAATAGCCAATCATAGCTCTACGCACAACTACTATAGATTATATGGAAGTTCTATTGACTCCTTTTTAGATGATGTAATGGCGAATCATTACTTTATAAAGAATAGATTTGGTTATACAATGACTTCCTTCCGTTTCCCGGGCGGACCTTTCGGGCGTCCACCGGAGGTTATTGAGGAACGGCGGGAGGCACTTGCGGCTATAGGTTATCGTGAATTTGTCTGGTGCGTAGATCCGCAGGACTGGCGGGATCATGTTCGTGCTAAAGGCGGGAGACAACTGGCAAGCCTTGTACTCTATCAAGTTGGTGGTTTAAGCGATAGGCGCCATATCAATATACTCTTTCATGATACATCAGGAACAACAGTAAGCGCTCTCCCATATGTGATCGCAGGTCTGAGAGAGCGTGGTTTCACATTCGATATCACACGCAATTTCCCATTTTCAAATGAGGAAATAGAGATGTTTGAAGAGGTAGCAACAGCACAAAGAACAGCAAGAATAAACAAAACAAGACTCCGCCAACACCACACCACACTAGCCACAGAGAGCCTCGAATAAGGATAACACAATGGAGAGTTGATATGTCAAAGTTTAGATGGGGGATTTTGGGTCCCGGGGTCATTTCGCACAAGTTTGCTGAAGGCTTAAAGGTTATACCCGATGCCGAGCTTTATGCGGTTGGTTCGCGGGATTACGGCAGGGCTAAAGAATTTGCGGATAAATACGGCGCTCATGTTGCTTACGGGAGTTATGAAGAACTCGCGAAGGATGATAATATTGATTGTATATACATTGGGACACCGCATCCTATGCATATGCCAAATACACTATTGTGCATTAATAATGGCAGAAATGTTTTATGCGAGAAACCAATGGGTATGAATAAAAAAGAAGTGCAGATAATGATCGATCTGGCGGTGAAAAAGAATGTTTTCTTAATGGAAGCGTTTTGGACACGGTTTATGCCTCCGATAAGAAAAATAATCGAGTGGATAAATCAAGGCAAAATCGGTGACATTAGAATGATTCATTGTGATTTTTGTTATAGAGGAGATTATGATCCAAAATCACGCTTACTTGATCCCGGGTTGGGTGGTGGAGCATTGCTTGATGTAGGGTGTTATGCTATATGCATGTCAACGATGCTCTTAGGTAATAATCCTGATTTAATAACAGGTGCGACCCATTTAGGGGAAACAAATGTTGATGAACAGTCGGCTATGATTTTGCGATATCCGAAGGGCGAGCTGGCTGTGCTCAGTACGGCAGTTCGTACAAATACTTATCAGAATTTATATATATTCGGCACAAATGGCAGCATTACGGTACCGGTATTTTGGAACTCATCAAAGGCAACCTTGTTTGAGGAAGGAAAAGAGCCTGTTTACTTTGAAGAAAGAATAGGCAATGGTTATAATTATGAAGCTGTGGCTACGATGGAGGATATTCGTGCGGGCAAAATCGAAAATGGGTTTATGACTCATGCAGACTCTCTTGCGATTGCCGAAATAAGTGATAAGCTGCGTAATGATTGGGGTCTAAAATATCCGGCAGATGATGAACAGTCTATATCTTGGTTCGATGATATCCGGTAAAGTACGAAAACGATTGTTTTTATTTGATACTTCTTCAATAATTGAAATATGCCCCCCTGATATATTTTTATGCAATTACTTGTATCCTTGCAATTACTTGTATCCTTACAATTACTTGTATCCTTACAATTACCATCACCTTCAAAATTCTATTGTTCTTTTGCATCCGCATCCGCATCTGCGTCTGTATCCGTTTCAGCACCCAAATCATCCGGAACCGTCTCTTCCAGTTTTAAAACCGACTCAATTACAATATTTCCTTATGGATAGTTAACTGTGAACAGAACGCTGTTCCCCGATGCAACAACTTACATTTTTCAACAATCGAAACATATGGAAGTAGTTCTGCTGTTACGCAAAAGTGCACAGCAGAACCGTCCCCTTGTGTCCTTTTGTGTCATTTACAAAAACATAGTCATATATAGAGGAAGGTGAATGACATTGTCTTTTACCATTATATCTTTCTGATATAATATGTAAGAGTTTCCAATCTTTTTTGAGAATTTTTTTCTGAATTTATCTAAAGACGAATGTGCCTTGTAACTACTTGACTTAACCTCGATTGGTGAAATTTTATTATTTTCTGTTATAAGAAAATCAATCTCAATATGATTTTTACGATTTTCCTTATCATAATGCGAATAAAAATATGGTTTACGCCCGTTACCGCGTAATGTCTGGGCGACTATATTCTCCATTATCATACCTTCGTTTATACTAAGCCTATCGAAAAGGATAGCTTTATAAAAGCTATTTTCAATATATGGTTTATCCATAAAGGTATGTGTGATCAGAAGACCCGTATCAGCCATATAACATTTCTGCATTGAGTAATCGGCACTGAGTGCAAGACCGGTGCCGGGATCAGTCACATTAAAGCAAGCTATTACCATCATTGCCTCATTCAACCAAAGAAAGGATTCCCTATAACCTCTGAAACGCGCATTCTCCGATATAGACGATAAGCGGTATTTTTTGATTTTCTTTGCTAACTGACCGGGTATTCCGTCAAATATCGCAATTACTTTATCTTCAAACCCTTCCGCGAATTTAAAGACATCATCACGATATAATCTTAATATCTGCCGCTTTATTTGATCAACCGATTCAAAATCTTTTGTTTTAGCATATTCCAACACAGCCTGCGGCATACCGCCCACCAGTATATATTGCCGGAAATCATTCATTACCTTCCTGTGTAATGCCTGCCCGAGGGGTCTCATCTGCTCATAGCTTTCTTTTAGGAAAGGAAATATAACCTTGTTATCCATAGCCCATAGGAATTCTTCAAAATCAAGCGGAAACATTTCGATATGCTCTTCCTCAGACGGGATTACAATATCTTTTACATTCTTTTTCAATCTGATTAATGAGCCGGTTTCGATATAGTCATATCTTCCGTCAGCAACAAGGTATTTGACTAGTTGCCTTGCGCGGGGAAATTGTTGTACCTCGTCAAATACAATCAAACTGCCTCGTTTATACAGTTTTACATCATAATAAGAAGATAGTTTTGTAAAGAAAAAATCAAGATTAGTACTTTCGTTTATAAATAAATCCAAGATCTCATTTGCTACATTACTAAAATCAATTATTATATAACTTTTATACTCATTCTCAGCAAACTGTTGACAAATAAAACTCTTTCCAACACGTCGGGCTCCATTAATCATTAACGCTGTTGACCCTTTGCTTCTGTCTTTCCATATCAACATATCATCATAAATTTTTCTTTTTAATATATTCACACATGTAACTCCTTACGATTGTTGATGCTATAATAGCATAACATGCACGAAAAGACAAGTAGGAAAAGCCGTTTTCCGCACGGAAGGACGCCTGACAAACTTCTAATTCTGCACGAAAGGACACTAAGCAACGCCGAGCTTATGCGGTCGGTTCGCGGGATTACGGCAGGGCTAAAGAATTTGCGGATAAATATTTGAAGAAAGAACAGGCAATGGTTATAATTATGAAGCTGTGGCTACGATGGAGGATATTCGTACGGGCAAAATCGAAAATGGGTTTATGACTCATGCAGACTCTCTTGCGATTGCCGAAATAAGTGATAAGTTACGTAATGATTAGGGTCTAAAATATCCGTCATGGTCGATTGTTCATATTTTCTGTTGCTGCCGTTTTTTTCAAGCGAGGAATATATAAAACGTTTATTTTTCTTGTTAAGCTGTTCCGGAATGGCGTCAAATACCGATTTTGCCTTGTCTTTTTTACATCGTGTTGCAACTTATTGCAAGCTAAATTTGGTAAATTTGCAACTTATTGCAGGTTAAATTTGGTAATTTCGCAACTTATTGCAGGTTAAATTCGAAACAAATGCAGGAACGACCAATGGTCGTTCCCTACACGTTGAATGACATATTACTATTCCGTTTTCAGCGGCTTTATCCAATTGCTCAATCAAACTATATCTTGGTTCGATGATATCCGGTAAAGTACGAAAACGATTGTTTTTATTTGATACTTCTTCAATCATTGAAATATGCCCCCCTGAAATATTTTAATATACAATTACTTGTATCCTTGCAATTACCATCACCTTCAAAATTCTATTGTTCTTTACTGAAATTGTCAAGGTGACATACTCCCACCACTTAACACCTGATGGTGTTTGAAGTGGGGGCTTCTTGGGAACTCCCGACCAACGTCAGGATATTTACCAAGCTATCCCCGAGTGCCCCACGGTTCAGAATATCGTCAGGCTAACAGCCTTATTCCTTCTGCTTTAATATTGATTGCCGAGTTATAGTCTCTGTCTAATGCAAATCCACAGTTGTCACAACGGAAAGTTCGTTCAGATAATACAAGTTCGTCTTTAACAAAACCACAATGCGAACATGTTTTACTCGATGGATACCACTTATCAACCTTTATTAGTATCTTTCCTTGTTCATTTAACTTGTAATCCAACATTCGTGTAAATGAACCCCAGCCATTATCCGAGACCGATTTACCTAAATTAAGCGTCTGTGACATTGCTTTCATATCTAAATTTTCAATACATACCGCATCATAAGCATTGGCTATCTGCCTTGAGCGTTTATGTAGAAAATCTTTTCTTTGATTAGCTGTCTTCTCATGTATCAGCGCTACTCTATGTCTCTGTTTCCTGTAATTACTCCCGCCTTTCTTTCGTTTTGATAACTTACGTTGCTCTTTAGCGAGTTTTGCTTGCATAGTCCTATACGGACGCGGAAACTCCGGTATAATGCCGTTACTGTCAATATACAACTCATTCATTGAAAAATCTAAGCCAATAACATTTTCCAGTATAGCTTCCTTGATATCAGTATCATATTCATACAAAATCGATGCGTAATATTTACCTGTTGGTGTCTGAGATACGGTTACGGACTTAAGATGATAATTATCAGGTATTACTCTGTGTCGCTTTATCTTTACCTTTCCCAGTTTCGGGAGTTTCAAAAACCCGTCATCTAATACGATATTTCCATTTACTAGATTTGTGGTATAGCTGTTATGACCTTTGTGCTTGCTTTTAAATTTTGGAAACCCTGTTTTCTTATCTCTGAAAAAGTTCCTGTAAGCTGTTTCAAGATGCAGTTGCTCATTAGCAAGAGCGAGAGAATCTACTTCTTTTAGCCATTCATATTGAGATTTATACCTAGCAGGAGTTGTTTTTAAGTTCTTACCGGTATCTTCATAATATGCAATCTTTTCACCAAGCATTTTATTATAGATGAATCGAACGCATCCAAAAGTCTTAGCTAACAACACCTGCTGTTCGTTGTTAGGATAAATACGGAACTTGTATGCTTTGTTCATGACGGTGCACCTTGGTTATGATATAATCAGCCTATTTCATACCTATACTATTTAAGCACAAGCAACTGAAAACTTCCACCTTTTAAGAGAAACTGTAACTATTTTTTTGTGTTTTTGCATCAGCTTTGGTTCAACGAAATACTAAATTGGGTCTTTTCAATTCGGGAACTTTATGCTAACCTTTCTGTCAGCTAGCATAATATGACATTGCCTTATCTTGCTTATGCTGTTTGAAGAATTGAAAAACACCTTTTATACGGGAGAATGTTGTGTGCGATTCATCACGCCGCTTATAGAAGCGGGAGATTTCTCGCACAGTAGGTTAAACAACCTTGATTCAATCATTGAAAGGGATGGGCATTTTATGGCTAATCACGATATAAGTGATAACGATGGATTAACCACAGCCGAAGGCTCAGTTTCTATTGAACAAGTAATAAAAGAAAACCGCATACTTAAAAGAAAACTTGCACTTGCTGATCAAAATATGAGTAAGTTGCAATCTCTCAATAATTCAAAAAACCGTGTTGAAGATGTTTTAAGTAAGTCGATCAGAAAAGAGCAGCAGTTCTTTCAGTTAGTTTTAGAGAGCATAACAGGACTGCTTTTACTGCTTGATTCTGATCGACGTATTGCTTATGTGTCAGACTCCTTTCTTGCAACCATGAATATCGAATATTTCGACAAAATTAACGGGAGATTTTACACAGAGGTTCTTCGCAATTATTTCAATGAGGAAAACTTATATAAACTCAGTACATCGGTTGATAATGTTATTTCATTGACAGGTAACACAACCGGTAAACAGCAGATATATCTGAACCCAAAAAACAGTAAAAACCTTTATGTCGCAGATATTATGCAAATGCTTGGTGATGACGGTAATATTAATGGCATAATGATAATGCTAAATGATATTACCGAAATCGATTACAGAAACAGACTCCTGCAGACTATCAACTATATCGCTTCGATTATGCTTAATAGTGATATAGATTCATTTAGTGAAATTATGCAATTCAGCATGAAAAATTTATATAAAGCAATAGATGTAAATGTTTTAGCTCTATGGAGAAACACAGTAATCGATGATTTGCTTCACTGTTATCAGGTGTTTGAGGTGTTCCCGGATAAAACGATATATCCGGAAAATACACATTTTGATTTTAATCTGCTATTGACCGGCTGGGACAGTATTTTATCAAACGGGCAATGCGTAAGCACTTCTCTAAATGAGGTAAACGGTAATTTGCGTCCTTTTATGGAAAAACACGGAATAATGTCTGCTCTAATTGTTCCGATTCATATTGATGAAGATTTTTGGGGATTTGCAAAATTCGGTGATTGCAGCAATCTCAGATATTTTTCTGAAACCGAAGAGACTGTTATGCAATCCGCTGCGCTTCTTTTCGCACAGGCGTTTCTACGTAATGAAATGATCTTAAACATTCGGGATACTTCACATCGTCTGGAATCTGCAACTGTTGCCAATCGTGCAAAAAGTGACTTTCTTGCAAAAATGAGTCACGAAATCCGGACACCGATGAATGCAATTATTGGTATGACAGAACTTGCGCTCAGAGAAAGTGCTCCCGATATTATGAAGGAGCATCTTCTTACAATAAAGCAGGCGAGCTCTCATCTGTTATCGATTATTAATGACATTCTGGACTTTTCAAAGGTTGAAACCGGCAAAGTGGAAATATTACCTACAGATTATGATATCACATCTTTATTAAATGATGTTGTAAGTATTATCAGAATGAGAATGCTTGATTCACCAATACGTTTTACAGTTGATGTAGACAGTACTATGCCGAATGAATTACATGGCGATATAATAAAAATACGTCAAATACTGATCAACCTTCTTACAAACGCTGTTAAATTCACCGAAACCGGTTTTATCTCACTTAATTTATCTTTTGAAACTGTATCTGAAAAGTACATAAACTTAATTATTAGAGTTTCCGATAGTGGTAAGGGTATAAAAAAAGAAGATATTGACAATCTCTTTGATGAATTTACGCAGTTTGATCTTGAAGCCAATAAAATCATTGAAGGAGTAGGACTCGGTCTTGCAATTACCAATGCAATTGTTAAGGCGATGGATGGGTATATTAATGTGGAATCGGAATATGGAACAGGCAGTACTTTTACGGTTTCATTACCACAAAGATATCGTAGTACAAAACCTTTGGCAGTTGTTGATTCACCCGGGAAGCATAAAGTTATTATTTTTGAAACATGTAAAATCAACTCAGCATCAATTATTAATGCACTAAATAATCTAAATATAACCAATATTTGTGTTAACGATATTGAAGAGCTTATTGCAAAACTTAATAAAAGAAACTATGATTTTCTTATTATACCGTTTTCATTGTATAAGCAAAATGCCCACCATATTGTAAATCATATCAAAAGTACCCGGCCTGTTGTTTTGACGGAGTTTGGCGAAATGATTACTCAAATCATATCTGACAACAGCTTACATGTTCTTTCAATGCCGGTTTATTCTGTGCCGATTGCGGGAGTGCTAAACGGTACAACTGATAAACAGATATATGATGAGAAAAATGAGTTTAAAACAAACTTTGAAGCTCCTGACGTCAAACTTTTGATCGTTGATGATATAAAAACAAACCTGGCAGTAATTCGCGGGTTGTTAATGCCATATAAATTGCAAGTTAAAACTTGCACATCCGGAGAAGAGGCAATTGAGCTGTCAAAAACCAAAGAATTTGATTTGGTTTTTATGGATCATAAAATGCCGGGTATGGATGGTGTAGAGGCAACTAATCTGATGCGTAGCATGGCACAAGAGGACAAATATTTTAAGTCTCTTCCGATAATTGCGGTGACAGCAAATGCCATCACAGGTATGAGAGAAATGTTTTTAGAAAACGGTTTTGATGATATGTTGGCTAAACCGATTGACACAGTGGAATTAGGTGCTATGCTAAGCAAATGGATTCCAAAAAGCAAACAAATGAAAAGCTCGTAGTTAAAACACACTACATATGATCAAGATTCCGTCCGATGGAACTGCCCGACTGCGTTCAGATATGCCTTAGCGTTACCCATGTCAAACATTTCACCGTCAATCTTTACTCCGTATAGACCACATTTATCTATAAGTGCAGCCATAGCGTCAGTAAGTCCAAATTCACATGTACCGGTTTCATATTTACCGGTATTTATGTTTTTTTCAAGCTCATCGAAAACATCGGGGGTCAGTACATATTGACCGAATACCGCAAAATATGCTTTTTTATTGTTCTTGCACTTAACTGCCATATTATCCTCAGCGAATTCAACACCAGGCTTTTCCACAAAGCTTTTCACCTTAAGCACTCTTTCTTCCTTGTCTTCCCATAAACCGGACAGGACACCATAGCTGACAACATGCTCAAGCGGTATACTATGAACCGAAACAATGGGCGTGTTGAGTTTTTCATAAGCTTCCAGCAACTGCATTGTACAGGTTTTGGAAGAATTCGAACGGTATATCGTATCTCCCAGCAATAGGAGCAGCGGTTCATTTCCGCAGAAGTCCCTACCCTGATAAATAGCATGACCAAAGCCGTACTTCTCGTGTTGGATACGATATGTAAGAGTTTTGCCAATCTCAAGTATCTTACTTTCATACTCCTGCATTTGCGAAGGCAGCTTATCATAATGCTCACTCGATAAAGGTGTGTTGAAAAACTGCTTATAAATCTCGATATCTTCATCGCTACCGACGATTAAGCAAATCTCATTTATGCCACTGTCATATAGCTGCTCAAGCAAAATAAGAATCACCGGTTTAACTAATCCATCGGAATCGACAACAGGTATAAACTCCTTTTTCACAGTGCGCGTTGCGGGATACAATCTGGTTCCAAAGCCGGCAACAGGTATTATCGCCTTATGGATATTTAAACGGGGCTTAATCGTAAATTGATACGCGGTCAATCCAATACTGTTTAAATATTCAAACAAAGCTTCCTGATCGTTTTTGCTTTTTGCAAGAAACTGGACTGAACCATCTCCCTGTGAACCCACACCCTTGCCACCATAAGTGAGCTGTTTTACTTTTTTATCTGACAATACTCTATGGAGTGCCGGTGCTTTTAATTCCGTAGGACATGCCGGAGCAACCTTTTCATCAAAGAGTTCTTGTGCCTCTGTCATCAGTTTTCCGAGAGCTTTTGCATTCCCGTCGCGCATGAATTCGATCGCTTTTGAGACAATTATTTGATTATCAACACCCAATGCCTCATGAACACTTCGTTCAATCGCATTTTCAGCGAAAGGATAGCATTTATTCAGATCGGAGAGTATTCGTATTGTATCCTTCTCTGCTTTGAGATCGGCAAAAACCCAATACAGCGGTTTGCGAATAACTAATCGCTCAATACCGATATCCGACCCATCGAATTTCATTACAACGGGGTTCACGCCAAA
>Ga0209737_10002123_pt1 | contig 13940 bp, 9 predicted proteins | sample TergutCu122P3_FD_187284 | JGI IMG/M metagenome (GOLD analysis project Ga0209737, IMG submission 187284) | Cubitermes ugandensis P3 segment gut microbial communities from Kakamega Forest, Kenya - Cu122 P3 (SPAdes) (version 2) | ecosystem: Host-associated > Arthropoda: Insects > Digestive system >... | reverse complement strand
AATTTTCATGGACAATTATTTCACTTCGCCTGCTCTGTTTGGTGATCTGTTCCAATGAAAAGTCGATGCATGTGGAACAGTTTACCATGACAAGCGTGGAATGCCACGAGATGTTGGACCAAAATCTCTAAAAATGAAAAGGGGGGACATAGCGACACGAGTCAGGGGAACCCTAAGGGCTATTCGCTGGGAAGACAGGCGGGATGTGTACATTCTGTTAAACATGCACGCTCCCCCTGTTAAAGGAGATTTCACCCAAGAATCTGGCCAGGCTATCAAACTTCGTGTTGTAGAAGACTACAATGCCAACATGGGGTTTGTGGACAGGTCAGACAGAATGGTCAACAGCTATGGAATTGCCTGCAGAGCATGGAAGTGGACCAAGAAACTGTTTTTTGACCTAACAGGCATGACCATTCTAAAGCATTTCTTATACACAAGTCATGTGGCGGCAAAATGACACACAAAAATTTCTGTGAAATTCTCGTTTGCGAATTGATTATCCATTCGCAACAGGAAAATTTGACAGCTAGTGGCATTTCAAGGGGCAGACTAAGTCCAACTGCAGTGTCGCTTGTGCCCAGAGCACGCTGTATTCCTGCAGGCAGTGTGATGATCTGTGCGTAGTGAACTGCTTCGAGAAGTGGCATATGCGTGTGAACTTGAGTCACTAGACACAAAGAGAAGCTTTGACTGTGTTGACGTGAGGCAAATTATATCTTTGTACAGCACGGGCAGAAAACATTTGCTGTGTGAATAAGTGTTGTATACTCCTATGTACGTAACATCACACATGCCAGTGGTGAAAAGCATGGGGTAAGAACATAAAAAATTCATAGAAATGTCATAAAATATGTCATGCAAAGCAACTTTTGAATCTATCATAAAGTATCGTGATTACCGATTTATTGCTAAAACTCGACACTTTGTCTATTAATGTAGAATTTTATTCCCTTTCAAACAGTTCTTATTTCATAATTTTATGTTATATAGAGCAGAAAATATATCTGTTTTTGTGGAGTCCTGCAATTTCAAGATTTAAATGCCCAAAAGATTCCAGCCACCAGGGGACTACTGGCTTTTAAAAGTCAGTAGTTTAAAGGTTAATCTTGGAAATTAGGTTTTATCAGAAATATATTTGGGTCTTCAAGTAAAGTGATATTTTTTTCTGATGTTAATCAGTATTTTGACAAATTTTAATAATGATCCCTGATAATAATTTCATATAAACTTAACCAGTTGTTGCCAAATTGCTCCATCCAGCTGTGAGACTGATGGACTGACATGTTGAAGCTAGTAGTCACTTTCTGTAGGCTTGATGAACATATCCAAAAATTAGAAAACACTGTGCAGAGATTGTGTTCATTACCTAGTGTCAGTAGTCCTCCTGCAAGCAGAGTGTGATGAAATTGTTATGTAGAATATTGCATCAAATTAGGGCTGATGCTTTACCTGAAGGTGTAAATAAGTGTTTCCTTTAGCTCATGAAATACAAGAATTAAGGTTATTTAAATACTAAATTAAAGAAGGTATACATTTTGTTATTTTTGTTTTCTTTTTGATGAGTTGTTGGGAAATTTGTTACAAATAGGTCTGTATATGATGTTCATGCTGGCCAAATCGGAAGATGGAGGGTGATGTATCTCTTTTTTTTTAAACATAGTGTTTAAATTTGAGAAGCAGCTCATGTCCTTCAATCTGCTGCATGTTTCTTGTCAAACCACAGACTTTATCTGTACCTCACATTGAACATTATTGCCGTCATCATAAAAAACCTGTTTTCCAAATTTTAGTTTATAACATAAAACACAGGTTGTATTAAATAGCTGCAATTTTATGTGAAGCATTTATTTTGCAGTTTGTCATTCCATGTCAGATCAACACAGAAAACTACAAAATCTGTGTTCCCATGACATATTAATGAAATTGTTAAGATACAGTCTCTGGTATAGGAGAGTTTACATTCCAGTTTTTAAACCTGTAGATGTACTAGCTTTTATTGATCCTAAGCTTATTTTAGTCTCACTGCAAAAAACAAATTGAATAATATTTCTAGTCAAACAGTGAACACTGTAATAAATGGTACTTTTCACCATCAACACGTTCTTTTTATTTATGTTAATTTATCGAAGTAATGTGAGGCATTATCATCATAATCCCTTTTTTTTTAATTATTATTATTATTAACAAGCATGTTCCATTACAGAATAGCAATACTACATGCTAAGAGGTTTCTTTTGCAAACTCTAGTAACTCCTAATATAATACATTATATATACTCTATCTATCGATACCTAGTTATGTTTTAAGTTCCTATTTACTAAATGTCCATATGGAAATTTTACTACTTCTAAATATTTTTGTTAATATTAACCATTTACAAAATTTCAAAATTTATAGTGTTCACAAACCTTTGAAAGAATTTTGTGTACTTGTTTGCTAGATAGAGTTTGTAATTGGCCAGTTTCCGCCAGCCTTCATAATACTATTTCTAAGAACTTGTCTCTGCTTTTTTAATAGATTGCACTCCCATAGTAAATGATCAGTTGTTTGTGGACTCATTTTACAGAGGCATGTTGGATCATCAATAATCTTAAATCTATGAAAGTATGTCCTCAGTTTGCCATGTATGGTTATAATCATTGAGAAGTTTATGCACATTTGCAGTCTTTTTGATATTCTTTCTTTTACAATGGAGAAGAATGTTTTTGTTAATTCACCCTTGTTTGAGGCGTCCCATTCACTTTGCCACGTTTGTACACCTTTTTCTTTTAACTCGCTGGTCACTGCACTTTTCGGGATTTTGATGTATGCAATATCTATGTCGCTACTGCAGGCCGCTTCCTTCGCCAGATGATCAGCTATCTCATTCCCGCAGTTGCCATTGTGTGCCTTCACCCATGTAAAGTGGATGATCCATCCATCTTCTTTTAAAGTTTGTATCTCCTTCCTCATGGATTCAACCAGGCTTTGGTGATTTCTTGGGTTAGCAATTGCCTCCAGGGTTATCCTGCTATCAGTGTGGACGGCTGTAGTCCGCTGGCTTCCTTGTATTGTATGCATACTCCTCAGTTTTTTCAATGCTTTCACTATTGCAAGCTTCTCTGCTTGGTTATTAGAGCACTTTTCTGCCAGTTTATACCGTAATTGGTGAGTTAGGCTGCCGTCAACGAATATTGCCACCCTGGATCCCACTCCTTTTTCATTTTTACTGCCATCCGTGTAGATGTCAAACTTGTAGTACATATCGTCACGCTTATTTTTCAGCTCAATAACATTAGCTGGGTGAGGCCATCTCCTGTAGTTCAATGGTGCATCATACAAGCCATCTTGGTTTTTCCCGCGGGTTATGTTATACAGCTTTGCCATGGTTTCCAGTTCGATTATAACTGGGGCTATTCCTGTAAGCACGCAGAGGGCTTCATGCGAGGTTGTTCTATATGCTTTAGCAATTTTGATGTTGGTCAGTCTCTGGATTGTCCTGAGTTTTGAGGTGTTGCTTTTCCGCTGCAGACTATCTACCCATACTGGGGCTCTGTATGACAGAATGGGTAGTATGGCCCCAAAATATATCATTCTGAGTACGTCATGTCGTAGTCCCCAGTTGACCTTGGCTGACTTTGACAGGGCGTGTATTAGTTTGATGCCTTTCCCGGTCGTGTAATCTATGTGCGCGTTGAAGTTGAGTCTTTTATCTGTTATTATGCCAAGGTATTTTATGGTTTCTTCTTGTCGCATTGCTGTGTTATTAAGGTATATTTTGTATTCCCTCTTGATTTTGGGTCTCCTACGGGTTATGATCATCATTTTGGACTTCTGCTCATTGAATTTCATTTTGTTTTCTCATGCCCACTTAGCGATCGTCATCCTTGTTATCACCTTTATGTAGGGTATTTGCAATTATATACCTGAAATAAACCATGCTACTAGGGTTATATAGTGTAGCAGCTGTTCTGTATTTACAGTGTGTGCTACATGTAATATTGTCTCACGTGTGAAATACGTTTTGTACTTTTACAGTAGCATGTTCTGTAGTATGTGTTCAGTGCCCAATTTGGCTGTTTTTTTGTAGTTCCTTAATTTTGTGCTTTCCTGGTTTGTTGCTCAGGTATTGTGTGAGTGTTCTGAAATGGTTCCAGTCACCCCTCTTATTCCAGGTATCACTTTTGCTTTTACATTCCACATGCCCTGAATTTCTATTATAAAGGCTTTATATTTTAAAATTTTTCTGCTTCTCTCTTGATCACATTTCTGTTTCCAGTAATTACAACATCTATTAACATGCATGTTCCTTTTTTATTATCATGTATTATGATGTCCTGTTTATTGTTATGAATAGTTCTGTTAGTTCACACTTGTTGGTTCTGTAATATGGTAACCTTACTTTCATGACTTGTTGTGACTGATTTTGGTACATGTTCATACCAGTGTTCATTTTCTATTTTTACCCCTCACTCTGTCATGTCTCTTTATGTATTCTTTTGCCAATATTGGGTATGCTGATGTGATGTGGTCCACTGTCTCATCATATTGTTTACAGAGTTTGCAATTGCTATCTGTTTCTATTTGTAATATTTTTGTCACATTATATTTGGTTTGTAATGCCTGGTGTTGCTATTATTTCACTTTCAGTTTCACCACTACCACCAGAGACGATCTTTTGGGAATTTTCCATGTAGGGTTGTTTCCCCCAAGGTATTCATATCTTCGTGCATTATTTTCCACATTTTGCTCATTTATTTTTAAAGGTGTGTATCCATTATCTGGCCATATGGCCAGTCTCAGCAGGTGTATGTTGCTTGTTCTCAACTTGTTCCTCATATTTCTTTCTTATGTGCTGCATACTCTGTGGATATTTACTAAGCCTTATTCTTCTCCTTTCTGGGGTAGGTATAATCTTATTTTAGATGAAGTGGGATGGAGGTATTGAAATTTTATTAGTAGTCTCCTTTAAATCTATCAAGGTGCTCCAGGTCTGTGTCAGTCCACTTGATTATTCAAAATGAATAGGTTTGTACAGGAATTGTTTACTTATTGAGTGCTATGATCTGGGGCAGATGACTGGTTTTTCAGATGTTTGTGACTCTTTTTCCTGTACTTTATGGTGAAGATCTTCTTCAGACAAAGTGGTCGCCATGCTGGTTTTGTGGTATCCCTAGATTTTTTATGTTTCTTCTGGCTCATTTCCTCAATATCTTTATATTTCCTCTGTCGATTTTCAACTTCGCCTTTTTTGATGTTTATAATGGCGCATTTGTCAAAACCAAAAGTCATCTTATTGTCATTGCTGAAGTTTACAGTATCAGTCAAAGAAAGTAAGTTTTCTTGAGAGTCTGGGTAGGGTTTAAGGTCATCCATGTATAGGATATGTAATAATCTCCTTTTATTTCATATATTAAGCTTGTAGCCAATTTTACTGGTGTTTAATTGTAACAGCATGGGGTTTAAAGCCAGACAAAACCATACTGGAGAAAACAAATTCCCTTTAAAATTACTTTTCTGATGTTTACAATTCCAGCATTTTTATTATTCACCCACAGGTTTGTCTTCCATGTACTCATCATGAGCTGCAGAATGTTCCTAATCTCTGGGGAGATTTTGTGTATTTCTAACACCTTCATCAACTAGCCATGGGGCACAGAGTGAAACTTTTTTTGATAGTCTGCATAACACATGTACGTTTCGCTTTTTCACATGTGCTTGTTTGAGAACTGTAGCATTGATTGTGAGTTGCTGTTTGCATCCTAAACATTTCCAGATGCACCCTTTCTGCTCCTCTTCCAGTATATGGTTTGTGTTGCAGTGCTTATAGATCTTATTGTTGATCAGTGATGTGAACAATTTGTGTATGATGGAGAGGCAAGTTATGTAAGGCTGCGTGGTGTTTCTGTTCTTGTGTAACATGTTTCCCTCAGTTTGAAATTTAGGAATTCAGGTGGAATCATTCAGTATGTTTGTGAAACAACAGGCAAGACAAATGTGGATGTATTTAAACTTCTAGCCAGAAATTATGAAGCTTTCAGGTCCAGATGCTTTCCATTTGCTGATTTTTCTTACAGCAAGAGTTATATAATTAGCAGAGAATTCATTAACTGCCATAACTGATAATTTGTAACTGCACACTTCTAGATCTTTGATCCATGCCGCTTATGAGTATAGTCTTCTAGATCTGCCCAGAAGACACTCCATTATTCATTAATATGTTGACATTGATGTTAACTAATTCAGTACCTCTCTGACCATCGGTGTCTGTTTCTAGTTGTTGAAAACATTTCTTGTGGTTCTTGTAAAAAACTGAATTCTGTCTCTTTATTTTGGATACTCCATTATATCTTTGTAGTCTGACTCCTTTGCTTTGGTTCTTTGCCCATGCAGGTCTTTATGTCCTGAAGTTGTTGGGTGCTTTATGGGTCTTCAAGATGTATTATTGACTTAAAAGTTAGTACCCTTACCTTCTTTCTGACCTTTCAAGAACAGTTTCCTTTTAGAAATTCATCTGTAACATCTGCTTTCACACATTAACTGCCATAACTGATAATTTGTAACTGCACACTTCTAGATCTTTGATCCATGCTGCTTATGAGTATAGTCTTCTAGATCTGCCCAGAAGGCCTTCCATTATTCGTTAATATATTGACATTGATGTCAACTAATTCACTACCTGTCTGGCCATCGGTGTCTGTTTCTAGTTTTGAAAAAATTTCTTGTGGTTCTTGTAAAAAACTGAATTCTGTCTCTTTATTTTGGATACTCCATTATATCTTTGTAGTCTGACTCCCTTTGCTTTGGTTCTTTGCCCATACAGGTCTTTATGTCCTGAATTTGTTGGGTGCTTTATGGGTCTTCAAGATGTATTATTGACTTAAAAGTTAGTATCCTTACCTTCTTTCTGACCTTTCACGAACAGTTTCCTTTTAGAAATTCATCTGTAACATCTGCTTTCACACATAGTTCATCATTATTCTATATCAGGCACTTTTTCAAGTCGGGTTCCTTCACTTTTATATTATTGTCCTCACCTTTCTGTACTAGTGGGAAGTGTGTGTTCTGCCCTTCCACTTTAGTGATTGTTACAGCCGCACAATAAAATGCCGAATGTGCATTCTCCAGTCGTTTCTACATATTCTTCTTGACCTTCTTGATGTTCTTTAAAATGGCGATGTTTGGCCTGGTGGTGGGATCTGTGGCTCAGTAGAACTCCAGTAAGCTATAGAACTTTCCTGAGGCATTATCTGGGTGTTGAATCACTATTTCAGGGTTGCTGATTTGTATATCAAACTGGCCCACCTCTCTCTTTATATATATCAGGTCGGTAGCTGTTAAATTACTTTTTTTGACTATAGTGTTTTTCCTCTCTATTTTGTTCTGTCAGATGTAGCTCTGGATGCTTATTGGCGTATACAGCCTGAAGATACGGTTTCCATCCAGGTTGTGGGTTGTCCTTGTACTGGGTAATATAGTAGTATGTGCGCATTATCTCATTTTGCGCAGCCATTTAGAACATGCGGGGTGATCTCTTTTGGAAGCAGTCCTTGCAAGTGACATGCTAGCAAATAGAGTGCCCTTTTCCTGGTTGTCCACATCTTGATGTTCATAGTGAGCTGTGCTTGTTACAGGACAGGGGCCTGCCTCCTTAGCTCCCTACCACTGGTGTCCTGCATACTGTCATGCCCAGCACCAGCAACAGGCATGCCCCGGCGAACCCCAGGCAGCGTCTCTATTTCTCATTATTTATTTGACTCCATCTGTCATGGGTAGCATGTGTTGTGGGGAACATGGCCCACAGATCTATGGTGGGAGTATTCTAACCTGCTGCCCACATAGGGGTGGTGGTGGTGGTGGTGGTGGTTGTTGTTGTTGTTGTTGTTGTTGTTATTGTTGTTATTTGTCGTCGTCTCTTGTCATGGGCCTTTCCTCCCTGGCACTTGTGCCAATTGTGATCCCCACTGCCCAGGCTTAAAGTTTCAGACTGCCGTGCTCTCTATATTATTTGTGATGTTCCAAGTATAGCTGTCTTCTGTAGTGAATCTATTGAATGTTTTCCTGGCATGGCTTCCAAATTTGCTCCTCTTACTATTCCGATGTCTCCAGTTATTACTGTTACAAGTATACATTTCATGTTTCACATTTGTTATACCTGTATGCATAAACTCTTCTGTTTTAGTTTCTTTTCTGCTTGCTTTTGCATGATGATGATGATGATCATCTTGATGATCATGTCATCATAGTGGTGGTGGTGTTGGTGGTGGTGATGTGGGGTATATATAATATATATTATCCCGTTATAACTTCATAAAATATTAAGTAAGAACAGAATAAATTAATTTTTAATCTGTGCATACTGTATAATATATTTATCCTTTAATAATTATAAGTTATTTGTTGGAGCAGTGCCTGTAAACTGTGGAATTAATGAAGACAGTATGTTCTAAGAATCTGTAAGATTGACATCCCAATCCATCTGGCACATACTTTTATACATGTATAATATGTTTACATTTTTATAATTTGGTTGATCTGATGATGACCATACGTATTTGGTTGAAATGTGTTGCAGTAAGAATATGATAAATTAACGTCAATAATAAAGTCATTTAGATGGTGAGAAGTACCATTTATTATTATAAATAACACCAAACAGATTAACATTAAAGGCATTAAACAGTATGTTTAGAGCAAAGGACATTCATCATCATATTCATTTTTTGACTCTGAATTTATGAAAACCTGATCCTTCAACCTTCTGTTTAAAATGTATTTTCTGCATAAAGTCATGTGCTTCACATGAGGTTTAACCTAGTTTCTCAGTGTGTCTTCTATGGTTTCAAATGTGTAAACTTGTATTGGTGTGCTTGTAGTGGATATTAAGACTATCTCACTTCAATTATTTCATGAAAAACACTTTATAAGCAAAGTTTTAAGAGCTGAATTAAACACATGTTAGTAGAGATGTACCCTGAAACAGGTGTTATTGACTTCAAGCAGTTTATTGACATTTTGTATGTTGCTGAAATTTTTATGATGACTCAAGTTGTCACTGCATTTCACTGTATTTATCAGTGAACTGTGAAGTATCTGAATGAGATGGAAGAATATATGACAAGGAAGGGCAATTACATTTGTAATTTCCTGGTGGTGTTATTTGTGAAAATGGCTGATGCCATCCTGCATGTGTCACAAAACTTCATGTTTCAAAGTGGTGCATTATTTCCCTGTGTTCAGATAGAAGGCGTTTACAAATTCAGAAGAGAATGAATATTATTTTGTGTGAAGCATATCTCTTTGCACAGGCACAGAATGTGGGGATATCCATTTTAATATGTAAAACATTTGACCAGTGTCATGAAACTTAGCAAAAACATTATTTGTATAGATAAACACACAGACTTGCCATCTAATACAGATATTTAGTTGTAATGCAATATAACAATGTGTTTTGGCCCACTCTAGAACCATCATCAAGCTGTCCAATAAAAACTTTTTAGAAAAGGAAAACGTGGTACAAAGTACAACTTTGTGTGCTTTTATGAGATCTCAAAACTTACAGAAAATTAGTTAATATGTGTCCTTATTGGGTCAGTTAGTAGCTGTTATTTATATAAAATCATCTATTTTTAAAAACAATATGTATAGAATTTACATGTTGTATTCTAATATTTCTTGTAAATTCAAAACTATGTTCAAAATTTCTTTATGTTGAGGCCTGATTTTTTTATCTTCAGTCTTCAAATGTGTTATGAGGTTGTGTGGTGAAGGTTGAGTTCACATGGGTTACATAATCTCTTACTGTTAATTTTCCATGCTTCCCAGATTCTGTTTTTACTGGTCAAACAGATTATACCGCTTGCAACCACCACAAAACAACCAGGAGCACAGTTCAAGGTTTATTTACCTGTATTTATGTTTAAACACAATGGGATGACAACCATCAGATTAAAAACATTGTGCAATTTAAACCCACACCAAAGTAGTACTTCTTAATTTCTTTGCATCAGTAATTGTGCATGCATACCATACTTGTGGAGTCCCAAAGTATGCTTTATGAATTCTGCTTATAGAAAACCCAAACAAATGCCTTTGCTAGGATGAGAGGAAAACCAGTGTACATATTGCTTGTTCTGCAGGGGTGCTGATAAGTCCTAAGCCCGACCTACTTCCCGATGTTTTTTGTTGGATGGTGAGAATATTTCATTTGATGCTAGTCTTGTTACATATATATAAATAGTACTAATATTCCTCCAATTATGATTATGAATAGGATATATAAACATCAAAATCTTCTGTCACTGTAGCCTGTTTTTTTCCTGGTTGGGCTAAGGACTTATCAGCACTCTCGTATGGGGGAAAACACAATGATTGATTGAAACGCTATTGCTAGACTGTAAGGAGAACATAAATTGTTAATAATAGGTGGGCTATAATTGTGTATTAAAATGTTGGCCACAAAGTGGACTTGTTATTATTAGTTACTTTAAAAGTGTTTTCTGGGACAAGGAGGCACATGAAGAGTGTAACTACAGTGGTGGTGGTGAAATCACAGACTAATGTTGATGAAAATCTGTAAAAGGTAAAGTAAAGTTCACCCACTAACCTACCATGAAGGCACAGGCAAGGAGTAGAGGTATAGCTATGTTCTTTTTTTAAACTCAGGGCTAGATGTGGGTGGGTGGTTAACATCATGCCCCGGCTTTCTTACTCCTGGGAATGACCTGTTACCCATTGTGCAGCAGGCTTGGTGCGTCCCAGTTGTAAAACCATGAAGTACTGCCGCCATGCTTTAACTTTATCTTAGAAATATTACATTATTTCCTTTTGGGAAAGTTACAAACATTAAGTCAAGAGTATATTGCCCAACAGATGGAAATTGTAACCAGTACTTTTGGATATCTGCTAAAAATGCAACCAAAATTAAACAGTCTTTTGAAAATAGCAGCTATATTGCTGATGCAAAATGACATGGAGAGAACATATTTGACACTGGTGACAAATCTCTTCTGGCCTGGTTTAAGAACATAAGAATGGATAGTCCTGGGTGGTAGGGGTTGAGTACTCTTAGAAAAAGCAAATAGTTCTGCATAAAAATGAACTCACATTGAAGATATTTCTTCAGCCTGGATTGATTGATGGAAAACTCAACACAGAACTGTGATTAAGAAAGTGTGTGGTGAATGTGCTACTTTTCATGAAAGGGATGTAGATGAATGGAAGAGCCTAGAGTTGAGGAAATTTGGTTACATTTTCACCACATGACATTTACAGTGGAGATGAAACAAGGGTCTTGAAAATAACAATGCCTGATTGCATTCTGGCATTTAAAAACGGATGTTGTTAGGTGTTGAAATGTTTTCTGAAAGATTTGATGCATTTAATTTGTGTTAGTGTGACTGGGGAAAGGGTGCCATTGCTTGGATGCAAAGCTGCAGGTTTTGAAGTCTGCATGTAGGCTGCCTGTTGAATACAGAGCTAACAGAAGAGCATGGATGACTTCCTTCTTGTTTGATGAGTGGCTGCTAAAATTTGATAAGCAGATGAGAGCTATAAAGCACAGTTTTGCTCTTATTCTTGATAACTGTGCTGCTCATTCTTTAAACACAGCTGCTTGGACAAACATGTTAGTTTTTTTTTTCTTGCACCTAATTCAATAATCATCACTCTTTTGATGAATGTTAGGGTAATTACAAATTTCAAACTGCATTAATGCAGTCATTTGGTATGCCAGTGATTAGCTGCTCACAATGAAGGAGTTGGATTTCAGTCTTTTTTTATTCATTGTGTTTTGTATCCCACCTCATACACAGTAGAGCTAGAAATAATCATCTGTTACAAATCAGTGGGAGTTATTATTTTGAGAGAAATGAAGTATATAAATGGGTTGATTTGTCAGATTTCACTAGCCATGACGGACAGAAGTGATTAGGATGCAATTAATCACTGCATATCTATTTCTGATGGAGTCAAATTTAATGATTATGTCACTCTTGGTGATACCACAGCAGTTTATGAGGCTCCCTATTGATCATGACATTTTTGCTCCTGTGTCTGCTCATGCTGTAATGGATGACAGCGATGATGAAACTGAGACCTGTGCTTATGAATTAGAAAGTGAAAGCCCACAGTTGTCACAGCACAGAAAGCTGTGGGAGCTTTCACGATCATTACTGAATACTATGATGCACATGGTTTATATGAAAATATAGATATTAATGTGTTCTGTGTTGAGAAGCACCTTCAAAGGCGATTAGCAGGCTCCATGAAGAAAGAAACATAACTGTTTTTTGAAGCAAAGGAAAATACTCTTGGATGTACTGAATGTATCTGTTAATGTCCATGTGAGGTAGAATAGAAATTAAGCATCATTTAAATGGTATCAATGTGAATGTTTTTTTTTTAATGTGGTGTAACTGGGCGTCAGGTATAACAGACTTTGGTTATAACATTTCTTTGTGGGACACCCCTGAGAATCCATTGTAATCAAGGTTGACTGTACTTGAGCCATGTGTCATTATGCTGTTGCAGGTGGAACTGATGGACCTGGTGAAGAGTCACAAGGTAGTGCAATTAGCACAGCAACAACTGAAAGTATGAAAAAGAAGGGGCGCATGGAAGTTGGAGATAGTGAAAGGTAGTGACTGGAACTTTATAATATGTTTAGTAAATTTTTTTTTATATTATAAGCAACATGTAAAAACTTGGATAAAGTTAGAAGAAGTATGTTTAGAAAGAAATTTAGCATTTTCTTGGGAAGTGGTTGATTGGAACACTAAATTAAGGAAAACCAAAAATGGGGGGAGGGGGGATTTAACACACAGATATGATCTGTAACAACTGAAATTGTATGTTAAATAAAACGTTAAATAGTAGATATTAGGTGACATCTTCATATCACTTTCAGTTTGTGAGATCATGGATACTTCACTATTCACATTTTTGTTGCCGCGTGTGCTTTTCAAGTATGTGTGGTGTAATAAGATGGTATAGGTTAGACAGTCGAAACACAACTAATAATGTGGTGTAGTATTTATTGCTAAGACTACATGTTTCGGCCCTTCCACTGGACCATCATCAGGTCTCGAAATTTGCCTCAGAGGAGACTATACAGTGTGTTAATTGCAACAAGATCTCGTTGGTAGCATGACCATTTGACAGATATCGGGAGAATCTATTATTGTGATCAATATCACAGGCTGTATCAGGTTTCAGTGCCCTGAAAGTGAAGTGCGCATGGTGTGGACCGATGGAGTGGTTGGGTACTAGGGATAGGAAGGGACAGGGTGGTTTTAGGGAGATACGCGTTCAAGTAAGGTTTCCTCGGTATCAGTGGGAGGCAGCCCAGTAGGTGTGGGAAATGACATTGTAACCACGGGGGCTGTATGCTGTGATGAGAATGTAGCGTTGTTCACAGTGTTCATGAATTGGATAAATATTTACTATTCGAAATACCCCTAGGGGGTATATACTGTAATATAGAATGTAGAGATGTCTATAGTGCTCGTGAATTAGACAGGAATATTCTAATTCAAAGCGTGAAGTTGGCTCTCTGTGCTAGTTTGCCCTGGAATTGGAGTGCGGGGCGCTTGGGGTGAGAACGTTGAGATTGGTGTGAGTAGAACTATCTGCTGTGGTGGGCAGCGGCTTACACATTTTAGGAGTTAAGCTTTTCTCTTGTGGAAACATAAGCATGTGTTTAACATCCTGGAGAATTGTGTGTGTGGGAGAAAATAGTTTGTAGTAGAAAATGCAATTACTTACATGTGAAGCGGTGTAGAAGAAGAAATCCGCCATGTGTATTCGTAAAGATAATCACTGGAGTGTGGTAAAGAATTCACTAGTAAGCACTATCTTGGTGTGTCTTCTGTCGGTTGTGATCAAGTGTTGGGTAGAGAGTGCAGGGCAGTGGCTCCAAAACGGGGAAAAGGCAAGGTTGGGTTTTTATGGGGGTA
>Ga0209737_10002121_pt1 | contig 13944 bp, 12 predicted proteins | sample TergutCu122P3_FD_187284 | JGI IMG/M metagenome (GOLD analysis project Ga0209737, IMG submission 187284) | Cubitermes ugandensis P3 segment gut microbial communities from Kakamega Forest, Kenya - Cu122 P3 (SPAdes) (version 2) | ecosystem: Host-associated > Arthropoda: Insects > Digestive system... | reverse complement strand
TTTTAAATTTCTCAGGGCCATGGGCTTCCGGTGAAAAATCGGCCACAGCAGCGGCAAAAATGCCGCAGTGGATGGACGGCCACAGCGCCTGCGCGACCTCGAACATCTGCCTTGCGCCGACGACTTCGTGCCGCCGGATATTTGAAGGCAGCCATGGACAACCTGGGCCGCACACGGCATCCACCTCGGCCCCGCGCAACCAGGCGGCCACGGCAAGGGACGCGCCCATGACGCCGCTCGACGGATTGCTCCAAAAACGCACCGCATCCCATTGCTCCCGCGTGGGGCCAAGGGTAAGCATTATGCGCATGCCCGCCATATCCTGCGGGTACAAGGCCTTGAGTCCGGCCAAGTGTATTTCGCGGATATCCGCCAGCCTGCCCTGCCCTTCGTCGCCACAGGCCACACCGCCGCTTGCCGGCACAACAATATGCGCTCCGCGCTCCGCAAGCAACGCTGCTGATGCCTGTGTGGCTGGATGGCTCCACATGCGGGGATTCATGGCCGGGGCCAGTACCAGCGGTCCTTGATGGGCAAGCGCCTGGCAAGCCAGCATTTCATCTGCAAACCCGTGCGCAAGGCGCGCCAGTGTGCTGGCCGTAGCCGGGGCGATAACCATAGCCTGGGCGATTTGGCCTGCTTCCAGATGCGCGAAAGAACCGGTATTTGCGTCAAACATATCGCCATAAACCGGCGATGCTCCCAAAGCCTCGAAACTGAGAGGCGTCACAAAACGCCGCGCCGCAGGCGTAAGCGTGGCGCTGACCGCAACACCGCAGGCACGCCAGTGCCGCAACAGATCCAGCGCGCGAAAAGCTGCCACCGATCCACACACGCCAAGGTGCAGGCGTGCGCCTTGGGGGGGAGTGAAACAAAGATGGGATTCCATGGAATTCATGTCGTCTCCGGATAAAGCCCTTGCCCAGTGACTTTATTCTGTGTATCTCAAAGCGTCCAAAAAAACAACGCGAGCGCGCCATGCACCCCGGCCCTGACGACTTCATGCTTTCAAGCTACGGCTTTGAGCTGCCTGCAGCGCAGATTGCCCTGCATCCGCCGGCGCATCGCGGCGCATCGCGCCTTCTGGTATTGAACAGGCGTACAGGACATATCCTGCACGGCGATTTTCCCCGGCTGGCCGACCATCTGCCGCCACGCGCTTTGCTGGTGCTCAACGCCTCGCGCGTAGTAGCCGCTCGTTTGTCAAGTACGCGTTCCACCGGCGGCAAAGTCGAATTCATCCTTCTCACACCCCTGCCGTTGGTGCTGGAAGCCGCCCGAAACACGGAAGGCGGGCGTTTTCTGGCCGAGGTGGACTGCCTGCTGCGCAGTTCCAAAAAAATACGGGAAGGCGAAGCCTTCACCTTCGGCGCCCTGCGCGTGACCGCGCGCGAACGTGACCCCTACGGGCAACGCCGGGCGCTTCTTGAATGGCAGGGCAGCCTAAGCCAGCATTTTGCGCGCGAAGGGCATATCCCCCTGCCGCCTTATATACGCCGCCAGACTGTCCCTGAAGACGCCGTGCGTTACCAGACCGTCTACGCCAAAGAAGAAGGCTCCGTCGCAGCGCCTACAGCTGGCCTGCATTTTACTCACGATCTGCTGTGCGAACTGAGCGATCGGAACTTTGACTGGGAGGAAATATGCCTGCATGTGGGCTACGGCACTTTCAGCCCCGTGCGCTGCGAAGATATCCGCCACCACCACATGCACCGGGAATATCTTGATATCAGCCAGGAAACCGTCCGGGCCATTGCCCGGGCGAAGTCCGACGGCCGTCCTGTCATCGCCGTAGGCACCACAACGGTTAGAGCCCTCGAAGGCTGTGTCGCCGCCTGCGGCAAGCTGACCGCCTTTAGGGGCTGGACTGACATTTTCCTGTACCCCGGCTCTGCATTCCGGGTGGTGGACGGCCTGATCACCAACTTTCACCTGCCGGAATCCTCTCTTCTGTTGTTGGTCTGCGCTTTTGCGGGACGTGAAAAGCTTCTCCGCGCCTACGCGGAAGCGATACGGCAAAAGTATCGTTTTTTCTCCTATGGCGATGCCATGCTGATTGTGTAAGTCCAAACAAGGAAAAAAATATGTCGCGAATTGTGCTCATTGACGAACGCTGCAAAGGTTGCCTGCTGTGCGCCGGCGTGTGTCCAAAAAATATTATCCGCCAGTCCGCGCGCTTGAACCGCAAAGGGTATCGCGTGGTGGAAGCTGGCAAAAACGCCGGGGAATGCACAGCTTGCGCCGCCTGCGCCATCATGTGCCCAGATGTGGCCATACGTGTGTTCAAAACCAAAAAGGCAAAACGCTCCAAGGAGGCCGCATGAAAAACGCACCCGAACGCATCCTGACGCGCGGCAACGAAGCCATCGCCTATGGCGCTATCGACGCGGGCTGCCGTTGTTATTTCGGCTATCCCATCACTCCGCAGAATGAAATCCCGGAAACCCTCTCCAGCCTGCTGCCCGAGGCGGGCGGACAGTTCGTGCAGGCCGAAAGCGAAATCGGCTCCATCAATATGGTGCTGGGAGCGGGAGCTTGCGGTATCCCGGCCATGACGAGTTCTTCCAGCCCCGGCATTTCGCTCATGCAGGAAGGCATTTCCTATATGGCCTGCAGCATGCTGCCCGGCGTCATCGTCAACATACAGCGCGGCGGTCCGGGGCTCGGCGGCATAGGCCCGTCCCAGGGCGATTATTTTCAGGCCGTTAAAGGCGGCGGCCACGGCGACCACCGCAACCTCGTGCTCGCCCCCTCAAGCTGCCAGGAATGCTACGACATGACCTTCGACGCCTTCCGCCTGGCCTTCAAGTACCGCAATCCTGTCATGGTGCTGGGCGATGCCATGGTGGCCCAACTGAAGGAGCCCTTGCTGCGCAAAACACCCGAGAACGCGCCGGGTTTTGAAGGCTTGCACAAAAGCGCCGCCCCCTGGCGTGTAGAGGGCTGCGAAGGCCGCGCAAAGCGCCTGCTCAAGTCCGTGTACCTCCGCGATGGCGAGTTGGCCGCGCGCAACCAGTTGCTCAAGGAAAAATACGACAGCATGCGCGAAGAAGTCAGGTTCCAGGCAGTGGATCTGGACGATGCGCAGCTTGTGGTCACGGCTTTCGGAAGCATGGGCCGCATAGCCCACAGCGCAGTGCGCGCACTGCGCGCCAAAGGGCACAGGGTCGGCCTGCTTCGTCCCCTGACCCTCTTCCCTTTTCCGGACGAAAAACTTGCCGAACTGACGGGCAAGGGCGCGCGTTTTCTGGTAATCGAGCAAAACCTCGGCCAGATGGTTGAAGACGTGCGCCTTGCCGTGAACGGCCGCGCCCCCGTAGCCTGGCACGGCGTCATGCCCGGTGTCTTCATTGACGCCCAGGACTTTATCAAACCTATCATGCAGGCTTTTGGAGGCACAGAATGAAGACGCAAGACAACATGCAAGCCGGGCCGGACGAGATACTGGTTTTTGACCGCACACCCTGCCTGATAGACACGGCCACTCACTATTGTCCCGGCTGCCACCACGGCATCGCCCACCGCCTTGTGGCCGAAACCCTTGATGAGCTCGGTTTGCGGGAAAAAACCATTCTGGCCGCTTCCGTGGGCTGTTCGGCCTTTATTTATGACTATATGGACGTGGACTGCATTGAAGCCCCACACGGTCGCGCCTCCGCCGTGGCTTGCGGCGTCAAGCGCGCGCGTCCGGATCGCGTGGTTTTCGCGTACCAAGGCGACGGCGATCTGGCGGCCATCGGCACGAACGAAGCCCTGCACGCCGCTAACCGGGGGGAGGCCATCACGGTCATCTTCGTGAACAACACCGTGTACGGCATGACCGGCGGACAAATGGCCCCCACAACTCTGTTGGGGCAAAAAACCACCACCAGCCCGCACGGGCGCTCCTTTGACAACGACGGCGCCCCCCTGCGCATGGCCGAACTGATGGGCCTGCTGGATGGAGTATCTTTTTCGGCCCGTTGCGCCCTGAACACCATCAAGAACATCATGGCTGCGAAAAAAGCCATCAAAACCGCTTTCGAGATACAGTGCAGGCAGAACGGCTACGGCTTCGTCGAACTGCTCAGCGGCTGCCCCACCAACTGGCACATGGATGTGCTTGCAGCCAACACGCACATAGGCACGGCCATGATCCCGGCTTTCCCCCTGGGAACCTTCAAAGACATACGCACAGCAAGGAAGAATGCGGCATGAGCGCATACCGAGATGTTATTATGGCGGGTTTCGGCGGCCAAGGCGTAATGCTCATCGGCAACCTGCTTGCGCAGGCGGCCATGGAGCATGGTTTGAACGTGACCTTTGTCCCCGCCTATGGAGTGGAAATGCGCGGTGGAACAGCCAACTGCACGGTGATCCTAGACAGAGAAAGCATCGGTTCGCCCATTGCGCAGCGCCCTTTGAGCACCATCGTGCTCAACCAGCCTTCGCTCGACAAATTCCAACCCTTGCTCGCCAAAGGCGGCGTACAGATAGTCAACAGTTCGCTTGTCGATGTCTCGCTGGTCAATCCCGGCATCTGTTCCGTGCTCGTTCCGGGCAACGATATGGCCGCGGAACTCGGCAACGCAAAACTGCTCAATATGGTGGCCCTCGGCGCATGGGTGCAAGCCACCGGCGCCCTGCCGCTTGCGGTCGTGCAGGAGGCGCTGGCCCGGGTCATCTCCAGCCACTACGCGAAGCTTATCCCGGCCAACGCCGCGGCCCTGGCCGCCGGATATGAGTTCGCGCGGAAGCATGCTCAGGTGGAGTGATGGCGTGGATGGAAAAAAAACATGAAGATGATCATCACCCATCTGCCCGGCAGGGAAGCCCAGCTTGAGATGGCTTCCCGGAACAGGCCTATGGATATTCCCGAAGGGGCAGCGGAAGCTGCGGTGCTCGTGCTGCTTACCTTGGGCATGGCAGGCTGCGCCTTAGACAATGTGCTCGATTGGCGAGTATTGCTCATCCGGCGCAGTAGATACCCCGGTGTGCATTCGGGCCAGATTGCGTTGCCCGGCGGCAGATGTGAGCGTGACGACAAGAGTCTCTGGGATACGGCATGTCGCGAGGCATGTGAGGAAGTCGGGACCGACCGGAACTTGATACAGCAAGTAGGACAGTTGAGCAGTGTATACGTGCAGGCGAGCAACTTCGCCATCCATCCCTTTCTGGCTATAAACCATGCGGGCGAAGAGTTTCGCGCGAATCCCCGCGAGGTGGTGGACTATAAAAATGTGCCCATCTGGGTGTTTGATCCGGCATTATCCGTCCTGCGCGACTTCTCGAAAAAAAACAGCGCGAGACACCTCGCACCGTCGTGGCAGTATGAGGACTATACCATCTGGGGCGCAACAGCGATGATACTCGCGGAATTATACCGCCTCGTGCAGACCGGGGCGCTTTTGCGCGGATGACGGTGGGGAAATGCCCTCATGCCTGAAGGCACCTGTCGCCCCGTTGTCAAGTTACAGTCTCTGCTATGGATACATCGAAATTGCTTCCTGTGACATTACCCGCCACCAGATGGGTTGAGTGTTCGTCATGGGACGACTATATCCGCTATGTATTCAGGGAGTCCAGAGCAAAACCCAGACCGTACTTTTTCAGTGTTTCCGGTGTGGGAACACCGTTATCATCCCATCCCAACAAGGCGTAGTATTCGTCCTGAGCCTTTTTCAGCATGTCTGCCGTGACGAGTTTGTCTTTTTTGGGACCTTCGGGCAAGGGTTCTTTCATCAGGCGTTCCGGCAGGATATCGTCCTTGCGTGAGATGCCGCCCTCACGGTGGCTATAGGCCCGCTGGAGGATCAGCGTGCGTTTGGCCACGGTCATGGCCTCGTCCAGAGTGAGGTTCCAGCCGCACAACGGGTTGAGCATTTCCGGCAGGATGGAATACATCCGATCCTTCCAGGTGGCCGGTACGAAATAGCACAAGCATGTGTTGGAAATGAGTGTACGGCCCACCATATCTTGAGGAGAACCGCCGTCTGTATGCGCCCCGCCGCGCGAACCAAGAGCATACGCATAAATCATGCCGTTGTTGCCACGGGGATCGTGAGCGGCAAAGCCTTGTTTTTTAGCCATAACAGCGTATTTTTCCGCACCGTTGCCGATTTTTTTTGCCGCTTCATAGACACCGTGAAAAAGAAGCTCGCCAGCCTTGCCTTTTTTATACGCGATTGCGTCTAAAAGCTCGGAAAAGACATCGTAATCGCCCCATTTCGGGTTCACGCCGTCCAGATCTTCGGGTTTGAGCAAGCCGCGCTGCACAAGCTCAGCCGCAAAACCGATAACGTTGCCCGAACCGATGTTATCCAAACCCAAAGCATCGCATTTTTCAATCAAGTGCATCATGCCGTAAAAATCACTGACGCCGAGGTTTGATCCTTGCATAACCCCGGACTCATATTCCGGGCCTTCCGCGATGAGCCCCTCAAATTGTTTGCTGCCGCGGATGACGCCCAGTTTCATGCAGTGTATCTGGCATCCCGTACAGGCCACATGCCGCTGCCAAAAAGTACGGGCCGCCATCGCGCCGCCGATGCGGGGCACAGGGGCAAACCAGGAGGTCTGGAAATTCCGGGTGGTAAGGCTGCCGGTATAGAAATGATTCTGTTCCAGCGCCATGGCCGTACCATAGGCGCGAAAACCAGGATTGCGTTCATTGGCGGCGCACATTTTTACCGCTTCATCCGCGACTTTGTTGAAGGCATCCTTGTCGGCCACGGGAACGGCTTTGGTTCCGCGTACGACAATGGCCTTCAAGTTTTTCGAACCCATGACCGCGCCGCCGCCGCCGCGCCCGGCCGCTCTGAAACGCTCGTGGATAATGCAAGCCAGCGGGACAACATTTTCACCCGCCGGACCGATGGTCAGAACTTTGGCGTACGGATCGCCCACGGCTTCCTTGAGCATTTCTTCGGAATCGAAGGTGTCCTTGCCCCAGACGGCGTCCGCAGGCTTCAGTTCTACCTTGTCGTCCTTCACCTGGAGGTATACTGGCTTGGCGGATTTACCACGCACGATGATCATGTCCCAACCGGCCCACTTGATTTCGTTGGCCGAGGATCCGCCTACGAAGGAGTTGCCGAACATGCCGCTGATAGGACTTTTAAAATTGACGGAAAGGCGTGATCCGCCGGGGCACTGTGTGCCGTTGAGCGGACCGGGTGCTAAAATGAGCAGGTTCTCCGGGCCAAGAGGATTGGCGCCCTTGGGAATTTCTGTATACATAAAATACGTGGCCAGACCCGTGCCTCCAATAAACTGGCGTGCCAGCGAATCGTCAAGGTCACGGGCTTTGATGGCGCCTGAACTCAAGTCTACATCAAGGATTTTTCCCCAGAGTCCGCCTTTGGGTACTGCCATTGCTTATCTCCTTTTCCCGTCCAGATTGGGATAGAATGTACTCTCCATCAGGCCTCTAATCGCTTCCTTCGGAGTCACTTCACGATAACTCCAGTGCAGGCCGCCGATCTGGGCGTCGCAACGCAGAGTCTGGCCGCTTTCTTTGGACTGTCTGTCGCAGGCCTTGACGCATTGCGGATCGCCGCCGCATAAGTCGCAGAATATGGGATTGTCGGTATCGGGATGGGGCCGCAGGAACTCGGGCGGACAAGCTGTAATGCAACTGCCACACTGGGCAGCGCCAAGGCAATTTTTTTCATCAACAAATTTGACCACGTTAGTTTCAGGATCTTTTACGATGGCCTTGGGCGTTGCGGGACAAGCCTGTACACAAGGCGCATCCGGGCAATGCCAGCAGATGATGGGCACATCGATGATCCCTTGATGGCGTAGCACGCGCAGACGCGCTGTCGACGGACGCACAACGCCCTCGTGGAAGAGCGAACAGGCGAAGACACAACTGTTGCAGCCAGTACACCTTCTGCGTTCGACCAGCAGTGACTTGGCTTTGGGTGCTGCCGAGACCGCGGCGGGCGCTGCCGGGGTTGGGGCCGTGGTTTTTTTGGCTTCAGCGGCCTGTGCTATTACGCTGTTTACCAAGCTTGCAAGAGGCAAGCCCACGCCAAGTACGGCGGACGAAGCCAAAAATTTGCGGCGGCCGGTATCGGTTGTTTGTTGCTGTTCTCCCGTAGTGCCGTTTTTTTTCTCTTCCATTGCTCACTCCATCTGGTAGGTTACACACCATGATATCGGAAAAATGTCGGCATGGTTCATAACCATAATTTATCATATAATTCATAGGAATACAGAAAAACGAAGCACAGTCAATACACTTTCGCAAGCATAATTTTTGGTAATGAGAAGCAAGCTGCTCAGGAAACCAGAAAGAATTGGCGTGCCCCTGCGCCGCAGCGCCGCCGCCCACGACATGAAGGACGTTGCTGAAACAGCGCTGCCTGATCCAAAAAAGCACTCATATACCCTCTCGCCTCCACTGAAATTATCTGCTATAGGGACACAAAGGGCTACCCTGCCAAACTGATCCGCTCCCTTTGCATAGGTCCATGTAAAAAGCAAGGTTTAGTAATGGGACAATACATTACAAATATTATTCAGGCTATTGGAAAAACCCCGTTGCTCCGCCTTGACGGGATAAAGCGGCATTTAGGGTTTGAGGGCGACATTTACGCAAAACTTGAGCATCTGAATCCCAGTTTTTCGAAAAAAGACAGAATTGCGCTAGGGATGATTGAAGCTGCCGAACAAAAGGGCGTATTGAAGCCGACGCAGCCTGTGCTTGAAGTGACAAGCGGCAATACCGGGACAGGGGTTGCCTTGGTCTGTTCCGCCAAGGGATACCGGTTTATTTGCGTAATGTCCCGTGGAAATTCGATAGAACGGGTCAAAATGATCGCGGCCTTCGGCGGAGAAGTAGTGCTTGTTGATCAGGCTCCAAGCGCGATCAAGGGCAAAGTTTCCGGCGAGGATATGGTGCTGGTCGAAAAAGAAGCAGAACGTCTTGTACAAGAAACAGGCGCCTTTTACCTGAATCAGTTCAACAGCCAGGACAATGCCGTGGCACAGGAGGTTGCGGCGGAAGAAATGTGGGAACAATCAGAAGGCGGGATACGGGTTTTTGCCGATTTTATCGGAACCGGCGGAACCTTTGCCGGTTATTCGCGCGCGCTGAAACGCCGCAATCCCGAAATACGCTGCTACGCCGTTGAACCTTATGGATGCGCTTATTATAAAAACGAGATAATCGAAGGCGCAACGCACAGCATACAGGGCGGAGGATATGCCAAAGAGATGCCGATAGTGGATCGCGCGTTCCTTGATGGGAGCATTGCGGTAACCGACGAAGAAGCAATAGATATGACGCGGCTTTTGGCTAAAGTGGAGGGCGTATTTGCCGGATTTTCGTCGGGCGCCAATCTTGCCGCGGCTGTCACGCTTTTGCGCAATGCGGAGAAAGGCAAAAAAGTCGGTATCGTCATTAACGACTGCGGCTTGAAATATATGAGCACAAGCCTGTTTTAGGGCGTATCGTCACGAAAACAATAACATATAATCACGAACAAGCAACGGCTTCTAATCGTCCCCCACCTGCAGGGCGGCCAAAAAGGCTTCCTGCGGCAGTTCCACGTTACCCATGCGCTTCATGCGCTTTTTGCCTTCCTTCTGTTTTTCAAGCAGTTTGCGTTTGCGGGTGATATCACCGCCATAGCATTTGGCGGTCACATTCTTGCGCAAGGCGCTTACGCTTTCGCGGGCGATGACCTTTTGCCCGATAGCGGCCTGGATGGCGATTTCAAAGAGCTGGCGCGGAATGGTGCGCTTAAGCTTGAGCGCCAGCGCACGCCCATAAGCATAGGCCTTGTCGCGGTGGACGATGACGGCCAGGGCATCCACGGGCTCGCCGTTGAGGAGGATGTCCAGACGTACGAGATCCGAGGGACGGTGGCCAAGCATTTCGTAATCCATGCTGGCGTAGCCGCGCGTGACGGATTTGAGGCGGTCGAAAAAGTCGAAGACAATTTCGGCAAAGGGCATTTCGTAGGTGACGATAACGCGCTTGGAGGTCACGTACGTGATGTTTTTCTGCTGTCCGCGCTTTTCCTCGCACAGTTTCACGGTGTTGCCCACGTATTCGTTCGGCACGTGAAGATCGAGGCGCACATGGGGTTCGGAAAGCTCTACAATGTTCGCGGGACTGGGCAGTTTTGCGGGATTGTCGATGGCGAGTTCCCTGCCGTCGCCGGTCCGCACCTTATAGATGACCGAAGGCGCGGTGGCGATAAGGTCCATTTCGAACTCGCGTTCCAGGCGCTCCTGGATGATTTCCATGTGCAACAGTCCCAGAAAGCCGCAACGGAAGCCGAAACCGAGCGCCTGGGACGTTTCCGGCTCGTAGGAAAAGGCGGCATCGTTGAGCTGGAGTTTTTCCAACGCGGCCTTGAGCTCTTCGTAATCCGCGGCTTCGGAGGGATAGAGTCCGCAAAAAACCATGGCTTTGGCTTCCTTGAAGCCGGGGACGGGTTCTCGGGCGGGATTGTCGGCTTGGGTAATGGTGTCGCCCACGCGCGCATCGGCAAGCGCCTTGATGCTGCCGCACAAAAAACCCACCTCGCCTGCAGCGAGCATGTCAACATCCACAGCTTCCGGAGAAAACACGCCAAGCCGGAGCACGTCATACTGCTTGTCCGTGGCCATGAGCCTTATGCGCTCGCCCTTGCGGATTGTGCCGTCCATAATGCGAAACAGCACCACCACGCCCTGGTAGCTGTCATACCAGGAGTCGAAAATCAACGCTTTGAGCGGCGCGTCCGCGTTTCCTACGGGCGCGGGCAGGCGCTCCACAATAGCGGTAAGCACGTTATCCACGCCAAGGCCGGTTTTGGCGGAGACAACCAACGGATTGGAGCAGTCCAGGCCGATGCTTTCCTCGATTTCCCTGCTCACGCGGTCGGCATCTGCGCTGGGCAGATCTATTTTATTGAGCACCGGCACGATTTCGTGGTTATGGTCGAGCGCCAGGTATACGTTGGCCAAGGTCTGGGCTTCCACTCCCTGCGAGGCGTCCACCACAAGCAGCGCGCCGTCGCAGGCCGCGAGCGAGCGCGAAACCTCGTAGTGGAAGTCCACATGACCGGGGGTGTCGATGAGGTTTAAGATGTATTTCGCGCCATCCGGACGCGTGTAGGGAATGCGCACGGTTTGAGCCTTGATGGTGATGCCGCGTTCGCGCTCCAGATCCATCCGATCCAGATACTGGTCGCGGCGATCCCGTTCGGAGACAAGACCCGTGAGCTCAAGAATGCGGTCGGCCAAGGTGGATTTGCCGTGGTCGATGTGCGCAATGATGCAGAAATTGCGGATGTGCTCCTGTTTGGACATGTGCCCTACCGGAAAAGATTGTATTTGAGGATGCACCACAGGGCGCTTACGCCGTCGCGCCAGCCGATTTTTTTGCCTTCCTGGTAGGTGCGGCCGGAATAGGAAATGCCTACTTCGTAAATACGGCAGCGCATCTTGGCGACTTTTGCCGTCACTTCGGGCTCGAAGCCGAAGCGATTTTCTTCGATGCTGATGGACTGGATGATTTCGCGCCTGAAGGCCTTGTAGCAGGTTTCCATGTCCGTGAGATTCAAGTTGGTGAACATGTTGGAGAGGGTGGTCAGGAACCAGTTGCCCAAGCTATGCCAGTAATAGAGCACGCGGTGCGGCTCGCCGCCCATAAATCGGGATCCGTAGACCACATCCGCTTTGCCCACGATAATGGGCGCCATGATCTTGGGGTATTCCGCCGGATCGTACTCCAAATCCGCGTCCTGGATAATGACCACATCGCCGGTGGCCGACTTGATGCCCGTACGCAGAGCCGCACCCTTGCCCTGGTTGCGGGCATGGAAAAGCAAGTGATCAATAAGAGGGCGCAGCTCCTCAAGACGCGCACGGGTGCCATCTGTCGAAAAGTCGTCCACCACAATCACCTCCAACGGCTGATAGGGGGAAGAACGCACAGCCTTGAGCAAGTGTTCGATAGTGGCGACTTCGTTATAGCAGGGAATAACCACAGAGAGCTTCATAGGATACCGTCCTGATTTTTCCGCGCCAGACGCAGCATCACGTAGTGGGAATTGTTCCAGATTATTTCGCCGGCATGTTGCAGCAGGGGCAGATTCGCCGGAGCCAAGGCCACGAAATAGTCGGAAGCCGTCTTGCGGGCGCAGGCGAGCAGGCTTTCAGGCCTGCTTGCCGTTTTGGCGTCCGCCGTGAGGGTATTGGCTATAAAGCCCAAGTTGCCGGGATTGTCCAGTTCAAGGGCCATGGGGTACCAGTCCTTCAGGCCGGACACATTCTTGCCGTAAAGCAGAATCACCCCATCCTTATGGGAAAAGGCAAGATTGCGCAGGGCGGCGTAGCGCACAAAATAATCTCCGCCCTCCAAAAAAATTTTCGAGCCCGGTGGTGTCAATTCCACAAGCGCCCGGACAAGTTCGCCGTTTGCCCGTTCCTTTGCGCGTGTTGCGGCATGCTCCGCACTGGGCGGCAACACGAGAAACAATATGGGACGCACAGCTCCCTGCAGCAGAAAGAGCGCCAGAGTCACTGCGGCAAACACGGCGGGAATCCGGCGCGCCCACGCAAAACGGGCTTGAAGGGCGTTTGAATCCCAGTACGCGGAAAAACCCATGAAGGCTGCTATAATGCAAAAGAAGGGAATAAACCGTATGGCGCGCACCATGTCGTATTCCAGAGGCAGGCGTCCGAGGCGACGGGCGATTTCATGATCGAGGGCAAAGGCGGCGATGGTCAGTACGATGCCCAAGGTCCACAGGCCCAGCATGGGCAGCAAATCGCGTTCTTTGTCGCTACCGTGGCGATGCACGGCCCATCCGCCAAGCAGGGCCAGCGGCAAGAGCGGCGGCTGAATCAGTATCTGGACAACAAAATCCCGCAGCTGCGGACCGAGCTGGGTGAAAGTTTCCGCAATCCTGTAACTGGCCACGGTACGTAGAAAAAGCATGTCTTCCTGGGAAAGCCTGTTCAGTTCACCGGTGACGAAGTAACCAAGAAAATGGATGATAAAGGGCGTTGCCGGCAGCATGAAGCATACGCCCGCCAGAAGCATATGCATGAGATGGCGTTTGCGGGTAAAACCTTCCGGTTTAAAGTGCCACAGGCCGAGCCACATGGCGAAGCCCATGCCCAGAGCGCTGATGGCGTGGACATGCACCAGAGCGCCCATGCCCAAAAAAATCAGCGGCCAAAACTGGCAGCGGCGGCGCACAATGAGCATGGCCGCGCAAAGCAGCGAAAACAGGGCGGCATACGTTACGCGCGGCAAGGGCACCCCCGCGCGTAGAGAACCCCAGAAACTTCCCCAACCGAACCAAAACTCCAACGATACCACCACGGCAAAACACGCTGCCAGCCAGCGCTGGCGGATGAAACACAGGCCGAGCAGGTAAAAGCCGGTCAAGTGGATGAATTGATGAATGCCGGCAAGTTTTTCGTATGCCAAGCCGTAGTCTCTGCCCTGGGCCAGCCAGCGGATGATCGGAACATGGACGGACTTGTACCAGCCAAAGGTTTTGGCATCGCCCAGCAGCGGATCACGGGCAAAGGCCTCCGGATGATCCAGCCCTGCCGCGAAAGCGGCAAGCTGTTGCGCATCACTGACCATATAGCGGGTGCCCCCGCTTTCGGGCGACACCGAGGTATGGTGCGCCAGCAGGGCAAAGGCCAAGGCGAAGAACACAAAGGCCAGATCAAAGAGGAATGTGTTGCTGCGTTCTGTCATAACAGGCGGATACTGCTATAGCATTTCAACTTTGAAATGCTGTTATGCAAGTCATGCCGGGCATGGCTCGCCGCCGCGCAGGCGCAAGCGAAATGTACTTTCGCCGGCAACGCCGGAACGAGCGTCTTATACCAGATTGCATTCAAACGGGTTTGAATGCTGAAAGCACGCCCGCGACCGCATGTAACGGCGGCAGTGAATGCCGCCTATGCCTTCGCGGCGAGCTGCTGCCAAAGGCAGCAGCC
>Ga0209737_10002120_pt1 | contig 13944 bp, 10 predicted proteins | sample TergutCu122P3_FD_187284 | JGI IMG/M metagenome (GOLD analysis project Ga0209737, IMG submission 187284) | Cubitermes ugandensis P3 segment gut microbial communities from Kakamega Forest, Kenya - Cu122 P3 (SPAdes) (version 2) | ecosystem: Host-associated > Arthropoda: Insects > Digestive system... | reverse complement strand
CCCCGCCTCCCCGGCTACGGCTTTGGCCAGCAAAGTCTTCCCCGTCCCGGGGGGGCCCATCATCAGCACCCCCTTGGGGATTCGCCCCCCGAGTTTGGTAAACTTCTTCGGGTCCTTCAAAAACGCAATAATTTCCTCAAGCTCTTCTTTGCTTTCTTCAATCCCCGCCACATCCGCAAACGTCAGCTTGTTGTGGTTTTCCGACAACAGCTTCGCCTTGGACTTGCCAAAACTCATCGCCTTCCCGCTGGAGCCTTGCAACTGGCGCATGAAAAAAATGAAAAGGCCGATGACAAGCAAAATGGGAATCCACTGAAACAGCAAACTCAGCCACAGGCCGCCTTGCTCGTCTCTTTCAAATTTGACTTCCACATTTTCGTCAGCAAGCTTTTGCAATATGCCTGCATCCGCAACGGGCCCAATGGCGCGTACGGTGGATTCCCGGGGAGTGCCGCCAAGCTCCCGGGGGGAGTGGCTCAGGTGGCCAATGTAAATGTTGTCTTTGATCGAGACTTTTGAAATCTCCTTCGACTTCACTTTTTCAAGGAAGGCGGTGATGGGGAGCTCTTGAACAGTCTCCGCCTTGGAGTAGACGTCGAATTTGATGACAAAGAGGGTAATGAGCAATACCCAAATGCCCATGTTTTTCAAATTCGAGCGCACGTTTCAAAAACCCTTTGCTTGGCTGAAAACTTTTTTTACTTCTTTGGCTTCTTCCACTTCTTTCAAACAGAGCACCGCTTGGCTCTTTGGGGAGACACCGCCTGGAGACATGACATAGCCTCAGATCGCCCTCAGGACAACAGTCGTTTCTTGCAAGCCTTCTTGCGTGGAGGGGCGGTTGTCATCAGAATAAGTCCTTTTTCGGGTTTAAGAAGGCAGTCCCGAGTTAAAGTTGCATTTTTGTTCGCCCGGATGGCGAGGATGGCGTTGTCGATGTGTTTTGAGTCCACTTCTAAGGCATTTCGACGCAGAAATAAAGCTAAAACGCGACGCTGTAAAGGCTTTTCCAGGCAAAGAAAGGCCAGGGTGTCTAAAGTTGTCGCTGACACCTGAATTCTTTGAAGGGCCCTTAGGGCCAGCTGACTTAAAAAACCCTCGTCTTCATCTGCGTACCGGCAAAACTGCGCCAAATGCAGCGTTGCCTGCGGCCCTGCCGCCTTCTCCAAATGCTTGAGCAAACCCCTTCGCATTCTCACGCGAAAAAAACGCTCCTCCTGATTCATCGAATCTGCCACCGCCGATAAGGAAATCTGCTGCACATAGGCCTCCACTTCCGCTCTCCTCATGCGCAGCATGGGGCGTACCAAAAACCCCCGGCGCCTCCAAATGCCTCTGGCTCCTGACAACGCCGCCCCCCGGCTTAAATTCATCAACAAAGTGCAGGCCTGATCGGAAGCCGTATGCGCTGTCACAACCCAACCCAACTGCTGGCGCTGGCGAATCTCTTCCAACGCCGCATACCGCAGCTGGCGCGGGCCTGCATAGGGGCCCGCCTGCAGGCCCCTATGCAGGCCCATATGCAGGCTTTGAGTGTGAAAGGCAGCCCCCAGCCCCTCTGAAAGCTTTTGTACAAAATGGACTTCCTTCTCACTTTCCTCCCTCAGGCCATGGTTGATGCTGGCAACTTCAAAATGCAAACCCAGGCGCGCGGCAATGCGCGAAGTGGCAAACAGCAAAGCCAAAGAGTCCGCCCCTCCCGAAACGGCCAACAAGAGGCGCTCTCTTGGGAGATTCAAGTCTAAGTATTCGTCATGCAACGTTTTTTCTAAAGAAAGCCAGGCTTTTTTGTCCGTCATGCGCACCGTCGGTTTGCTTGAGTCCTTGGGAAGCTCGGGTTAGCTTTAACAGAGAATAGAGAAGGGCGTTTTGAAAACCCTGCTTGGATTTGCAAAACCACAGGCTCCGTCCACGGGTTCCCCCTCCTCCCCTTGGTCGGAATAGGGCTGCAAGTTTTTATTTTTGCGGCCCTTTTTCATTTTAGTTGCAAAAGTGTTTCCTCGCGAGTAATTTTCATGCTTACATTGTTAAGTATGATGTCGGCGTGAAAGCGTCGTCATTCCAACCGGGGGGTGGATCTCTTCTTAACCTCGTAGTCGGTGAGGACATATTGCATGGCAGGCACAGATAAACGAAAACAATCATTATACTTTCCAGAAGACATGCTGAAAGAGATTCAGGATGAAGCGACCCGCCAGGACCGCTCATTATCCTGGGTTGTTCAACAGGCGTGGAAAATCGCTCGTGAACGCATTAAAGCCTATCCTTCTGTCAATGACGGCGAACCCGATATTAAAGAGGAAGCGATGTAAAGGCTTTTTGAGCTTTTAAATAAACTGCAAATGTAGTCTAAGGTAGCTTTTGCAGTATCTGTTATTTGTCGCTCTCTGTCGCAGGACCGAGGGCGCGTTCATTTCGTGTGGCAGAACAAAAAATACCTGGCGTGCACCCTGAGGAGATTTCTTGACCAAGCAAACCGGTGAGTTGTCCAGCAAGTCGGCCCCGGAGCAACAAAACCTCGTCCAGGCTCAACTCAAAAAAGAGTTTGGACCCCTCAGTCGGAAATTGGCTTCGCGCTTCTTTGGGCGTGTTCGTTTTTCTGCAACGGCTCTTGCGGATTTGGAGCGCTTGTACCAGACGGGTTATGTCGTACATGTCATGCGGACCACCGCCTGGGTGAATTATTTCTACCTCAGCTGGGCCATGGTGGTTCATTCCATGCCCCCCGTCCGCGCTGTGGCCAATTTGCGCCGCTGGTTTACGCGGCCCTTCTCCCGCTGCTACTTGAGCGGCCCCTTCGAGGAACGCTTCCACAAAGCCTTCCTCCACGGAGGCTGTGGCCTCGTCTTCCTCCGCGAAACCGTCTTCGGAAAAGCCGAGGGTACCATCGTCAGGGAAGATCCCTTCCCCGCCCTCGTGGAGTTGACGAAACGGCTGGATAAACCCATCTTCCTCGTGCCGGAGCTGTTTGTCTGGAAAAAATCAACTCAAAAAATTGCACCCGGGTTTTTGGATTATGTCTTTGGTGCGCCGGAACATCCGGGGTTTTTGCACTCTCTGGGGGCGTTTTTTACCAACTTCCACCGCGCACAATTTCGCGTGGGAGAACCCATCAACCTTTCCGCCTTTGTCCAGGGAGCTGACCCTAAGGACTGTCCCCTCCTGGCCCGCAAAGTACGCGGCGTTTTAAGCGTACACCTTGCCCGCGAAACACGCGCCGTCTTCGGGCCCCCCATCAAATCCACCGAGCGCCTGCTCCAGGAAACCATGCGCGACAGAGACTTTCAAAACCGCCTCGCAAGCATTTCCCAGGAGCAGTCTCGGAGCATCGAATCCACCCATAAAGAAGCCCGCCGCGCACTTCGCTCCATCGCCGCCAAACAAAACTCTACGGTGCTTGCATTGACTGCCCCGCTCATGTCTTTGCTCTTTCACCGCATTTATGACGGCATTGAAGTCGATGAAGCCGGTCTTGAAAAAGCCATGAAAGTGGCAACCAAAACGCCTGTCGTTTTCGTCCCCAGCCACAAAAGCCATATAGACTATCTGGTCATGAGTTTTGTCCTGTGGCAACGCGGCTACAGTGCCCCCCTCGTGGCCGCGGGGGCTAACCTCTCCTTCTTCCCACTGGGGACTTTCTTGCGACGCTGCGGGGGCTTCTTCTTAAGACGCAGCTTTCGCGAGGACAAAATTTATGCGGCGGCATTTAAGGCCTATTTGAAAAAATTGGTACAAGATGGCATTGCCCACGAATTCTTTCCCGAGGGCGGCCGCTCTCGCAATGGGAAACTCCTGGCTCCCAAAATGGGCTTCTTCTCGTGGCTGACGGATGCTGTCCTGGAGGGAGTGCGGGAGGACTTGCACTTCATCCCCGTCGCCATTGACTATGAGCGCGTTGTGGAGCTTGCCAGCTATTCCGCCGAGCTCAAAGGAAAGGCAAAAAAAAACGAGGACATCACTCGACTGCTCGCCTCCTCCAAGGTGCTTACCAAACGCTATGGGAGCATCCACCTTCGCTTTGGAAACCCCATCTCCCTTGCCCAGTTGATGCGGGAGCACCACCGCTGCCTTCTTCAGGAAAACCAAAAGTCCCTCCTTCTGGAAAACCAAAAGCCGGCCCTCGTCCAAAAACTGGCCTCCGCCGTCATGCAGGCCATTAGCCAGGCCTCTACCATTACACCGCATGCCCTGCTGGCTACGGCTTTGCTCGCTCACCAAAAACGAGGACTCCTCGGAGACGAAATTGCCGAGAGAATTGGCTGCCTGCGGCTTTTAGCGGCACACATGGGCGCCCCCCTCTCGGCTTCGCTGGGGAATGCGCCTTCTTCTCCTTGTGTGCTGGGGCCCATAGAAGAAGCCATGCAGCGCTTTGTTGCAGAAAAGTCTGTCCGCGTCATACAGGCAGAAAACAACAGCATTCTTCAAGTCCAAGAAGACAAACGCTTAGAGCTTTCTTTCAATAAAAACAGCCTCCTCAATTGGTTTGCCTCCTATTCCATGCTGGCTTTGGCCATCCAGAACAATGACAAGGCGCCTACCCTGGAGGCGGTTAACCAGAAGGCCGCCTTCCTCAGCTCCCTCTTCCAGTTTGAGTTCGTCTCCCACCCCAAGTCGGCCTTTCATGCGGAATGGGCGGGGTTTCAAAAACTGGGACTTTTATCCATTGTAGGTGAAAACTACATACTGACGGCGGAGAGGTTTGCCGTCTTGCGGCTTGAGTTTTTGGCCAATGTGCTGCGCGACTATCTGGAGTCTTATCGACTCACCGCCATGGCCATTCAAACAATGGAGAAAAAGAGCAGCTTTGATCTAAAAGAACTGCTAAAAAGGGCCATTGCTTTAGGGCAAGCTGATTTGCTTCTTGGAAAATTAACCATGGCCGAAGCCTTGTCGCGACCTAACTTGGAGAACGCTGTTCGCTATCTCGCGAAAGAAAAATTCATTGAAGCAGACGGCAAGGAGTGGCGCTTTTTGAAAGACCCCAAAGCTTTTGAGCTGCAGTTAAGAAGTTTCACAACTGAGCAGTTAAGAAGTTTCACAACTGAGATTTGAGTGTCTATGCGTTCCTCTCTTTTTGTTGTTTGTCTTTTTGGTTGGCTTCTCCAGGCACACGCCACGGAACTGGGTTTGGATTTGACAGAAGAGCCCGACTCCAGCGGCGAACGCTTTGCCCCTTCGCTGGCTTTTGTGGGCATCCAAGCCGTTGGAAAACGTCAGACAGATCGCATCAAACGCCTCACCACAGAATTTCAACGCGATTTGAATGCAGCCGTTCAGGCAGGTCGTTTCTCTCGCCTATTGGGCCCCAAAGAGGTGTTGCCTGCACTCAAAGAGCTCAAGAAAACCCATGCCGAATGCAGGGACTTGGCTTGCATGGCCTTGCTTGCAGAAACATTGGGCGTCGATCGCATCATCAGCGGCGCTCTGACGCCGTCCGGCCCAGGCTCTTTGTTGACACTCTGGGGATATGAGCCTACGGCGAAGCAACTGATAACAGAAACCGCTGAAAGCCCAGAGCGCGAACAACAACAGCAGACCAGCGGATTCATGGGCCTGATGAAACCCTCCAAAACAAAAACAGAAGCAGAATTTTCATCCAGAACTCGAAACGCCTGGATGCGCATCATGGCAAGCCTGGGGGTGGGCCTAGGAAAGCTAACGGTGGATGCGGTGGAATCTTCCACAAAAGTCAGCCTTTCGGGCCAAGAAATCGGCAGCGGCTCTTTTGAAATTTTGTTGGAACGCGGCCACTATTCCTTGCTTGCAGAGGCAGAAGGGTTTTTGCCATTTAACGCCGACATCACCATCCGCCCCCACCAGGTTGAGCTTGTCAGAGTGTTGATGGTCGCCAAACCCCTGGACAGGTCTTTTGACGCCCAAACATGGAAAGAGTCTGACTCTCGACAAAACAAGCCCATTTATACCCATCCAGGACTCTATGTCGCCATTGCAGGCGCAGCCGTCATGGGGGTAGGCATCGCTTCACTTGCCACCAACTTCCTCGAACCCACCATTGGCCCGAGTGCGAAGCTGGTTTCTTGGTTGATCGTAGCAGGCGGAGGCGCCATGCTCACCGGGGGAACCATTTGGATGTTTGCCGCGCCAGGCAAAATCGCTGAAAACCCCCTGGACGTCACGAGAGTCGGCGTCGTCATCGGCATAGGAGGAACTTTCTGATGAGCTTTCTGCTGCGGGCATGACTGTCTCGTCGAAGGAAAGTGCTTCTCCTCGTGCGCCAATAAAAGAACCCTGAAGGAGGATTTTTGTTTCCTGGTGGACGCTGTATTTCCCCCCCCAACCCCCGAGGGGGTGAGGCGCTCCGCGAGGGAGGCTTCGTTCAGCGCTGTGGGCGCCATTAACAAACCCTGAAGGAGGATTTTTGTTCTCAGGTGGACGAACGAGGGAGGGGACGCGACGGGAGCGCACTCAAGTGCGTGACCTGAGCGGCTCCTGCCTTGTTCGTTCAGCTGAGGACAAAAAGACCCTTCAGGGGACTTGCTGCATCCGCCTCAACAACTCCCTCGGCCCCAAAAAGCCCTCAACACGGGGCTTAGAAAGCACTTTGCCCTGAGAGTCAATAAAGGCCACCGTGGGCAGGCCCCTCACTGAAAACCGCTCATACAGGGCCCCTGTCTTCGGGGTGTCCACTGTGCCGTCCACCTTAATGCGTACAAAGCGCTCCGCCTCTTGTTGCACTTTCGCCTCCACCCAGCTGATCTTGTCAAGCTCCCTGCAGGCCGCACACCATTGCGCAAAAAAGTCAATCAACACCGGTTGGCCCCCCTCTTTGGCTTTTTGCAAAACCGCCTCAAACTCAGACAAGGTGCCCTCCCTGGCTGAAAAATGATGATTCCATACAAACGAAGCGCCCTGGAAAGCCGCCGAAGAGGGCAACTCAAAACGCAGCAAAACCCCAAAGAGCAGCATGGCCAGCACCGGAATTTTGTAGGAGCTTTCGTTCAGCTTCCGCTCTTGCAAAGGCTTGTGGACACTCTTGGCATCCTCGGCATTCTCGGCATTTCGGCGCATGCCCCCCCAGAGGATGGCGAAAAACACCATGCCGCCTGTTACCAGCAAACCTGGGGTGCGCCCCCCGAGGTTGTGGGCTAGCCATACCAGCGTCGAGTCCAGGGGCGGCCAGGCCTCCTTCAAATAGCCCAGGGCCAAAACCGCCAGCACCAGCCCCAGGAAGTATTTCACCCCCACCATCCATGGGCCGCTTTTGGGTAGCTTTATTGCAAAAACCCCTACCAGAAAGAAGGGAAGCCCTATCCCCATGGCGTAGACAAACAGGCCCCCGCCTCCCAGCCATAGGGCCTGGCGCTGGGCAATGTAGGCCAAAAGCCCTGACAATACGGGGCCGGTGCAGGGGGTTGCCAGCAATCCCGCTACCCCTCCCATCAGCAGGGCACCCCATAGGCTGCCGCCTCCGCCCAGGCGACCTAAACGCTGTGTCCATGCATACGGCAGGCGCAACTCAAAGGCACCCAACATGGAGGCGGCCAAGGCGGCCATGAAAAAGAAAAGGCCAAGCAACACCCAGCGGCTGCTCAGCAAAGTGCCCAGGGCCTTGCCCGAAAGCGCGGCGCCCAGGCCTGCCAGGCTGAATACCAGGCCCATGCCGAGGATGTAGGCTGCGCTCAGCGCCACCGCTTGCGCTTTGCTGCGGGTTTGGGAGGCACCCAGCACGGCTACCGTAATGGGAATCAGCGGATAGACGCAAGGCGTCAGCGCTGTCAACAGCCCGCCCAGGAAAAGCACCCCGCCGGCTTGCCACCAGGGCAAACCCTCCGAGAGGGACACCAGGCCGGCTCCCCCCATGTCCAGCATGAGGCTTTCAGGCCAAAAAACCAAGGCCAGGCTTGCACATAAGGCCAGCCCACACAGCCAGCCTATGTGCAGGGGCTGAAAATGTGTTGAGGGGCTTGTCATCTTTTCTCCGGGGGGTGGTTGCTTAAGTGCCGGTTTCTCCTAACGCTTGGTGGGGTTTTTGTAAAGGCCTGGAGGAAACCGGTTTATTTTCATTCCAGGCCCTTGTGCCCAACACCCAAGGCTGATTAATTGCAAAACCAGCAATTGAGAAATAAACACCCCCCTGGAGCAGCTATGGCTTGGCAAGGAATTATTGCGGCATACAAACCCCTTTTGCCGGTTTCTGAGAAAACCCCCATTGTCAGTTTGTACGAGGGGAATACCCCTCTCATTCGGGCTGGAAACCTCGCCGCCTCCCTCCGGTGCGACTTCGACATCTTTCTCAAGTTTGAGGGCATAAACCCCACCGGCTCCTTCAAGGACAGGGGCATGACACTGGCCATCTCCAAAGCCAAAGAGGCCGGCGCCCGCGCTGTGGTGTGCGCCTCCACGGGCAACACCTCCGCTTCTGCCGCCGCCTACGCCGCCCGCGCCGGCCTCAAGGCCATTGTCCTCATTCCGGACGGGAAAATTGCCTTGGGCAAATTGGCGCAGGCCCTCATTCACGGCGCCAAGGTATTGCAGATAGCCGGCAACTTTGACGAGGCGCTGGAGATGGTGAAGGTGTTGTCCGAAAAACACCCGCTGACTTTGGTAAACTCCCTCAACCCCTTCCGCATTGAGGGGCAGAAGACGGCGGCCTTTGAAATATGCGACACCCTGGGGGCCGCGGCAGACGTGCACTTTCTGCCTGTGGGCAATGCCGGAAATATAACGGCTTATTGGAAGGGCTATAAGGAATACCAGGCCCTTGGGAAGGTGGAGAAGCTCCCGAAAATGATGGGAATTCAAGCCGAAGGGGCGGCCCCCTTCCTGAAGGGAGGGCCTGTGAAAAACCCCGAAACCCTCGCCACGGCCATTCGCATTGGAAACCCGGCCAGCTGGGAGGGGGCGGCATCCGCCCAAAAAGAGTCCGGGGGAAGCTTCTGGGCTGTCTCCGACGAGGAAATTGTAGAGGCATACCAGCTGGTTGCGAAAACGGAAGGGGTGTTTTGCGAGCCGGCCTCGGCAGCCTCGGTGGCGGGGTTGATGAAGCTTTTACGGCAGAAGGAGATGCCGGCGGCCCAAACCGTGGTATGCACACTGACAGGGCACGGCCTGAAAGATCCGGACACGGCCTGCCGCGTTTCCGCCAAGCCGTTGAAGGCGGAGGCAACCTTGTCTGCAATTGAAAAACAAATAGAGAAAATGCTGTGAGGGCGGTGTCTGGGTTTGAGAAACCAGCTTAAATAGACATTCGGGTGCTTTGTGAAATACATTGTTGTCATTGGCGATGGAATGGCAGACAGGCCTGTACAGGCATTGGGCGGGAAAACGCCTTTGCAGGTGGCGCATAAACCCAACATTGACGCTTTGGCGAAAAAAAGCAGGCTGGGAATGGTGCACACCATTCCTCCCGGCCTCCCTCCCGGCTCCGACGTCGGCGCCCTCAGCATTTTGGGTTATAACCCCCAGCAATTCCTCACAGGGAGAGCCTCCCTGGAGGCCGCCGCCTACGGCCTTCACTTGGCCCCCGATGACGTCGCCTTTCGCTGCAACCTCGTCTCCCTCTCCGCTGATAGGTTTGAGTTTTCTCCAAATGCTTCCAACTCCCCTCTCATGGAGGACTACTCCGCCGGGAATATAGACACACAAGAAGCCAAAGCCCTCATTGAATGTCTGCAAAAAAACCTTGGCAATGAAGAATTCCAATTCTATCCAGGTGTTGGATACCGACACCTCCTGTTATGGAAAGGCGGAAACCCAAAACTCTCATGCACACCTCCGCATGACATTCCAAACCAAGCCATTGGAAGTCATTTGCCCCAGGGGGAAGCAGCAGAAAAACTGTGGGCACTCATGACGAAGGCGGCGGCCTTGCTGGCGGAACACCCAGCAAACACAGAGCGAAGGCGCAAGGGGCAGAAGGCCGCCAACAGCATCTGGTTCTGGGGGCAGGGGACGCGTCCGCAAATGCCCTCATTTAAAGAGAAATATGGGCTTTCGGGCTGTCTGGTTTCCGCGGTGGACTTGGCCAAAGGCCTAGGAAGGCTTCTGGCACTGGAAGTGTTAAAAGTCCCCGGCCTCACGGGCTATTTGGACACCAACTATGTGGGGAAGGTGCAGCATTCCATGGAAGCCCTGAGGGAGGTGGATTTCGCCTACATCCACGTGGAGGCGCCGGACGAGGCGGGCCACAAGGGAAAGGTGGAGGACAAAGTGCGGGCCATTGAGGACTTGGATAAATTTGTTATTGCTGAGGTTTTTCGACAGGTTGAAGCCTTGGAACTGGGGGAGTTTCGCCTCCTCTTCCTTCCGGACCATGCCACCCCCGTCGAGCTGCGGGTGCATACCTCCGAGGCTGTCCCCTTCCTCTTGTTTGACAGCCGCTCGCCTTTTCCTTCGCCCTACCCTCGCTATGACGAGTTGATTTCACAAATACAACCGGGTTGGCTGATTGAAAATGGCTTCCAGCTGATGGATGTATTTTTAGAAAAAGAAAATTGAGAGAAACCATTGAGAGAAACCTATGTCTGAATTGCACGCCAAATGCAAAGCCCTCAAGGAAGCCTCCCGGAAATTGGCCTCCTTCTCCGGGCAGAAAAAAAACCATTGCTTGAAAGTTGTCCAACAAAAACTGGCGCTCCACCAACCCCGCATTTTGGAAGCCAATGCTTTGGATGTGAAGCAAGCCCAGGAAGCCGGCATTGCCGCCGGATATATAGACAGGCTGCTTTTGACACCCAAACGTTTTGAAGGCATGCTGAGCTCCATTGACGTTGTCATCAACTCCACGGACCCTGTCGGCGTGTCTCACAAAACATGGACAGTTGGAAATGGGCTTAAAATTCAAAAAGTTTCCGTCCCCATGGGCGTCATTGCCATTATATATGAATCCCGCCCCAACGTAACTTTGGATGCCTTTGCTTTGGCATTTAAAGCAGGCAGTGCCATTGTATTGCGCGGCAGCAGCTCCGCTTTGGCTTCCAACAAAGCCATTGTGTCCAGCATTTGTGAGGGACTTGTAGCCTCCGGTGTTTTGGAAGACATTGTTTGCCTCATTGAAGACCCTTCGCGTGAAACAGTCAGCCAATTGTTGAATTATAAAGACTGCATTGACTTGGTTATTCCGCGTGGTGGCGCCGGACTCATTCAATTGGTGACACAAAACTCCAAAATTCCTTTCATTGAAACAGGCCTTGGAAACTGTCACCTCTATGTAGACGAGTTTGCCGACTTAGAAATGGCGCTAAACATTTTGGAGAATGCCAAACTTCAACGTGTATCCGTTTGCAATGCCTGTGAGACTTTGCTGGTACACGAGGCGGTGGCGGAAGCCTTCCTGAAGAAGGTGGAGGCAAAGTTGGCCTTGCGGGCAGAGCTTCGGGCCTGCGAGAGGGCGCGCCAGTTTATGGAGGCGAAGCCGGCAACAGAGGCAGATTTCCACGAGGAATTCGGCGACGCCATTTTGGCGGTGAAGGTGGTGAGCAGCCTCCAGGAGGCCATCTCCCACATCAACCACTATGGAACCCACCACTCCGAAACCATTGTCACCGAAAACTATACACGGGCGCTTGCCTTTTCCAATGAAGTGGACGCCGCCTGTGTCTATGTGAATGCCTCCACCCGGTTTACAGACGGCGGAGAATTTGGCTTCGGCGCGGAAATGGGCGTTTCCACACAAAAAATGCATGTGAGAGGCCCTGTGGGTTTGGAAGCCCTTGTTACAGAGAAATATGTTGTTTTCGGCAGTGGGCAAACAAGGCCTGACTGAGTTTCAAAACAAAGCCCTGTGTTTCAAAAAAACCTGTGTTTCAAAACAAAACCCTATAAACAAGCCAAATGAGTTGTGTTGAGGTTTCATGTTAAAAGAATTGTTCCAGCGCTCAAAAAAAATTGTTGTCAAAATTGGCAGCAACACATTGACAGGTGAAGACGGCTTTGTCTCCAAAAACTATTTGAATGACATTGCAAGCCAGGTGAATGAATTCACTCAGAAAGGGCAACGCATTCTCATTGTTTCCTCGGGTGCCAGGGTTTCGGGTTTGTCTGCCATTAACAAATGGGCCCGAAGGGCAGACATTCACTATAAACAAGCCCTGTGCGCCATTGGGCAGGTGGCGTTGATGGATTCCTGGAGGCAGGCATTTGCGAGGCATTCTGTGCATGTTGGACAAATTTTGCTGACGAAGGACGACTTTTCAGATGCCCACCGCACCCTTAACATTCGCAACACTTTGTTTACACTCATGGATGAGGGCGTCATTCCCATTGTCAATGAAAACGACACCATTTGCGTAGAGGAAATAAAAATAGGTGACAATGACAACCTGGCGGCGTTGACAGCCATTTTATGGGGGGCGGATTTGCTGCTGTGCCTAAGCGATGTGGAGGGCGTATTTAATAAAAACCCCAAACAATACCCAGACGCAAAGCTGATTGAAACCGTGAGAGACTTTGAGGAATTGAAAGCCACCATCCACACCTCCGGCACCAGCAGCTTCGGCACAGGCGGCATTGAAAGCAAAATTGAAGCCGCCCAAAAAGTCGCCACCTATGGCATTCCCATGGTGCTTGCCAACGGGAAAACGCCCTCCGTCTTGAAAACCCTCTCCGAGGGGGGGGTCCGCGCCACCCTCTTTCTTCCTTCCTCGTTTTAATGTTTGTGTTGAAACCCAAACCTCTTTATTCCACACCCAACAAATAAAGCCATGTCAAATACAAACACGTTAGGAATTATTGGCGTTGGAGCCATGGGGACAGTTTTTGCCAAAGGTTTGGCGAATGCGGCAAAGCACATTTTTGTCAGCGACGCAGACGAGGCCAAGCTTGAGCGTTTTGTGAAGGCGCACCCGCACTGTCTGCCTTTGAGCAATGCAGAGTTAATTCAACGCAGCAACTGGGTTGTTTTCGCGGTGAAGCCGGGGGTTTATCCAAAACTGCTTGCAGAGAATGTGGAATACATACAAGCGGAGGCTTTGTTGGTGGCTTTGGCGGCAGGGCTGAAGCTCAAGCAACTGGAGGGTTTTTCCCAAGGAAGGGGCCGCTGGCTGAGGCTGATGCCGAATTTGCCGGCCTCGGTGGGGGCAGGAATGTTGTCCGCATGCGCTCCCGAGGGGGTGGAGGAGGCCCACCTGGCGGATTTTCTGAAGGCCCTGGCTGCCCTGGGGCAGGTGGACTTTTTGCCAGAGGCGTTGATGGATGTGGCCACGGCCCTCTCCGGCTCCGGCCCCGCCTATGCTTTTGTATTTATAGAGGCTTTGGCAGATGCGGCGGTGCGCCTGGGGATGGACCGCACGCGGGCGCAGCGGCAGGCGGCGCAAACATTGCTGGGGGCGGCGAAGCTATGCCTGGAGTCCTCGGCGGGGCCGGCCCAGCTGAAGGAAGCGGTAACCACCCCGGGAGGCACCACGGCGGAGGGCCTCTATGCCCTGGAGGCGGCGGGTTTTCGCAAGGCCATTTTGGAGGCGGTAGCGGCGGCAGCCCACAAGGCGCGGCAACTGGGGGGTGAAAAACCTCCGCTTTTGTGAAGTCCGCCGCCCCGCAGCATGAAGCCATTCAACTCTATGCACTTTTTCTCCCGCTGGCGCCGTACCCGCCTGTTGAAGCGGCATGCCATTCCCCAGGCCCTGTGGCAAGAAGCCCTGGCGGCGCTGCCGTTTTTGGCCACCTGGCCCCCAGGCGAGCTGGAAGCCTTGCGCACCCTGAGCACGCTGTTTTTGTGCGACAAACACATTGTAGGCGCGCGCGGCTTCGAGGTGGGGCCCTTTGAGCGGCTGGTCATCGCCACCCAGGCATGCATTCCCATACTCAAACTGGGGCTGCACTGGTACGACGACTTCAAGACAGTACTGCTGTATGCCGATGAATTTATAAACAAAGCCGAATGGGAGGGCGAGGACGGCGTCATGCACAGCGACGAGGGGCCCCTGGTGGGAGAGACCATGCCGACCGGCCCCGTGGTACTGTCGTGGACAGACTCCATAGGCCAAC
>Ga0209737_10002119_pt1 | contig 13944 bp, 16 predicted proteins | sample TergutCu122P3_FD_187284 | JGI IMG/M metagenome (GOLD analysis project Ga0209737, IMG submission 187284) | Cubitermes ugandensis P3 segment gut microbial communities from Kakamega Forest, Kenya - Cu122 P3 (SPAdes) (version 2) | ecosystem: Host-associated > Arthropoda: Insects > Digestive system... | reverse complement strand
ATATTATAACACAGGCGCATAAAAAAGTCAAGACTGGCATCATACCAGTCTTGAAATGATTTTGCGAATATTTTGATACTTAAAGCGCGGGGGTTTCGGTATGGGCTGAAAAAGTACACTTTTTTAGATTGATAAGCTTTTTAAAACGTATGGTATATCATTTATATAGATAATTATAAACGTTTTCCAAATGGAATTATAATGCAACAGAGAGCAGAAATATATATAGGAACAATGCTGTATGTTTCGTTTCGGATAGTGAAGATATAAATATATTCGGCTCTTTCGAGTATTCCATCTGGAAGAAACATTTGTATTATATAAAAACCGAAAGCTATGATATATCCTATGCCAATGTTGCCAGTGAATCGTGTCCCTGCGAAACTAAGACTTCCTAAAAGCAAAGCGGTGGCAAACGTGTGAATGAAATATCGTTTGAACTCTATTTCGCTTACTAAAAAAGACAATATAAATATAAATCCGGCAGTAAAAAGAAGCAATGCCACCAACGCTTGAACGAGCCGGATAAGATACGCCGCTTTAACCGGCACGGTTTTCGATAAAATGGTTTCTTCGATATTATCTTTCTGTTCCGGCATAAAAACAGGGGAAAGCAGAAATATTCCCGCCCATGCGAAAAACTGTTGGCAAATCATGGCGGTATATTCTACGCCCGCGTTCCGTAAATCAGTAACAATAAATAATATTATTATCAGAAGAAGCGCCGAAAAGACTGCGGGGAACAGGAATATTCTAATGTTTTTTCTGCAAACTTCTAAATAAATTCTGAACATTCCATTTTCCTCCTCTCTTTAGATGATACAGCAAAACCGTGATGCAGACGAGTACAAGCGATATGCCTGCATAGGACAGCCTGTTTACGATTATTTCGGTTCGGGCGATACGGTATAAATCATGAGAAAACTCGGAATAGAAGCTGATTATTGTCATGTGCAGGCCAAACGAATCTGTGATAATCATTTGCGTCCACCACACAGGCGCAAACATAATTACGGCAACCGGAGTATCTGTAGCGACGGTGATGAGCATAGCGAACGCGATTACGAATATATTTGTGGGGATTACCCATAAAAACGATACTTTGAAAAAAGCGAAAATATCAAATCCTGACGCTGAAATTTCCCGCGCTATCCAACCGGCGTGTATGGTAGCGGTAGCTGAAAAAATAAGTACGGGCAGGAACAGGATAACATTTAAAGCCATATATTTTGTTAAAAACAACCTGACGCTCGATATAGATTTCCCCGATAGGGTTTCTTCGGATTTTTTATCTTTAAGCAGGTAAAATACCGAAACTATAGCTCCGAGAAGTAAACAGGCTATACTTGCATATTTGGCAAATAATCGCGCCAGTCCGCCGCTTACGCCATCCTGAACAGTAAACTTGTTATATTCGCTCAAGGCTTCGTCATACGTAGCAAGCTCGAAAGATACCCAACGCCGTTCGCGGTTAAAGTACATATCAGGGTTCTGATAATCGTTATTACTGCCGATAACAGCTCCTGCTTTTCTCATAATACGGTAAAAATCGTCCATATCTATATCGCTGTCCGCGCTGCTATCAACAAAATCCTCCATTTCGAGCAGTACGCTATAAATCTGCTCTTGTTTTCTTTCCGAAAGACTTATATGCTTCATTGCGTTTCGTAAGGTTATATAATAACTGTTAGACGAATAATCTGACCAAAGGCTTTCTATCACCGCTTCAATTATCACTTTTTTATTTCCGGCGGGAACCATCATAAATTTATTATACGGATTATTAGTCGATGAATATGTCACACCTGATTTCATAACGCTTGATATATCCACATTACGCGGGGCTTTGTACCAGTTATCGTTCAAACTGGAGTTAACATCATGAATATAGCCTATATACAGGAAAACGCACAAAAAAAATATATAAATAAAATTTATGGGCGATTTCAATATAAATTTACATTCTTTCAGGAAAAGGTTCATATCAATGCTCTCCTTTCAGCAAATTCATATACGCCGATTCTAATTTATCCGCTTTCATTTTTTCTTTGAAGTCGTTAATATTTCCGTTGAAAGTAAGCCCGCCGTTATGGAGTATGCCGATTTCCGAACAGGTTTCCTCTATATCCTCAACGATATGCGTTGAGAGAATAACAATCCGCCCTTCCGAGTATGACGTAAGCATTTCGCGGAAGTTTACCCGTTCTTCCGGGTCAAGCCCGACAGTCGGTTCGTCCACTATCAACACTTTCGGGTTGTTCAGCATCGCTTGCGCAATGCCGAGCCGCCGTTTCATGCCGCCGGACAACGCCTTTACTTTTTTTCGTGATTCGGCGGTGAGGTTGGTTTTCTCCAAAAGCTCCGCGATTCTTTCCCGCCGTTCATGTTTCGGGATTTCCGACAGAACGCCGCAGTAGTCAAGAGCTTCATGAACCGTCAGCGATGGGTACAGCGAAAAGTCCTGCGGCAGATAGCCTACGATTTTTCTTATTTCCCGTGCTTTATTGTGCGGGATTCCGCATACTTCCACGCTGCCGCTGTTATACGGCAGGATTGTAGTCAGTATACGCATCAGCGTTGTTTTCCCCGCGCCGTTCTTGCCGAGCAAACCATACATTCCTTTGTTTATTATAACAGATACGTTGTTCAGCACGGTATTTTTGCCGTATTTTTTTGTCAGATTATTTATATAAATATTCATTAAATCTGCCTCCCATCAAAATTCAATATAACGGCTCTAACGATACCGAGTCTATTGGTTCTATTGAATGAACATCATCACTTATATCACGAACATAGCGGTAGAATTTGTCATAGGAATCAGTTGTTAAATAAACCACAGCTTCATATCCCATCGGAAATTGCTTTTTTTGATTTTCATGGAATATATAGGTCAGGTTTTCCCGTTCTTGGTTTAAAATATCAAAATATTCCGCGCTTTTCAATGTCGTGTGTATAATCCTTGTATTGCTGTTCTTATCGTTGTTTATATTTTCTTTCAAGATGCCGACAACAGTAAATTTTTTGTATATGTCATATTCATTGTTTTCAAAGATTATTTTATCGCCGATTCCCAAAGAGTTCCATGAATCATCATCATAACCTAATAACTCCATTGATGCTTCCGCCCATTTTGAATTTCGCATAATAATACATTCATCATCTTTTTCAAACATTCTGCCTTCGGATATTTCAAAATCCAAATCCAATAAACCGGGGAGAGATAAGTTATAGCCAAAAATAAATACCGGTTTACCTACATGATACTTTAAAGTTTTTATGCCTTCGGCGGTATATAGCTGTATGCCGTTTTCGTCAAAATGCGGTATTTCTCCTTTTTCCGTTGTGCAATAATTATATCTCAAAAAGTCTATGTTTTCTACGTATCGGGAGTTTAGATACATCGAGTAATCATCTGTTGAAAGACGATTTTCTTTGCCGTAAATTCTCACAGTCCTGACATGATTCCAGCCTCTTGTATTAGAGTTATTCATATTACAGCCGCCAATCATCGAAACTGCAACAATAATCAGAAAAACAATACTAATAATTTTTTTGATTTTAAATTTTATCTTCATATCTAGTTCCTTCTTCTTTTATTTTTTATAAATAATTATAGGCAACATCGAAAAATTGTCCGATAATCATAATTATATTCTGTCTCGGATTAAATTCCCCCACAATGAAAATTATTATTCCGTATGGGCGAACAATATGTTCGCCCATAAAGTCAAAAAATCTAGTTTCCGAAAATATAATATTTACTTACGTATTAAAATATCCCGGCTTTTATTATTTTTTATATCCGCACAAAGTACAGGTATTTCCAGAAAATGAATGGTATCTTGATTCTACTTTCCAATAATAAAATGTCGAAGCCGTTTTCATACCACAGCGTGTGCAGCGTTCAAAATCACGCCTGTATATTTCATTAAAATAACAATGGGTAGCTTTATTATTAGGATTTGAATAAGTCATAGTTTCATAATCCCAAACCCAGTTATGCCCAAATATTGAAGTACAGCCATTATTGGACTTTTCGTTAATTGGTTCTTCGGGAATCGATGTTTCATCTAATTCAAAGTGGTCGCAGTCATCGCAAAATATAATTTCATCTTTTTCTGAAACTACAATTTCATTAGAGGCAAAAACCGGAGTAGCCATCAACACCATCATCACAACGGCGAGCATCATACAAATAAATTTAAATTTTATATTTTTTGTTTTTAACATGATTATAATTCCTTTCAGTTTTTAAGTTATTTTTTACTTGAAAAGTTCATAAGTATATGTCATTATATTAACAAGAGGATAGTTGCTAAGAGTTCTTGCAGAACAGATAGAATTTAAGATATCGAATTTTTATGTGTAGCTGTCCAATCTCACACATAATTAAATTAGAACAAGCAAAGGCATCAATCCTTTCTTTTAATATTTCCGCGACTTGCTTGTAAAAGCAAGCATGGTTTTTGGTTTACATTCCGGGCAGCGTAGCTTCAATACGCTGTCCAATGCTTTATCCTCATAATTAATAACAAAATTGGGGATTTAATATATATTTTTATTTTTTATAAATTTCAAACTATTTATTTTGCCGCCATTTATAGTCAGCACACAATCAGCATACTCTGCAACGGAATCTGAGTGCGTCACGATAATAACGCATTTATTATATTTTGACAACAGATTTTTAAATATCCCCATTACATTCTCGCCGTTTGCCTTATCCAAGTTGCCTGTCGGCTCGTCTGCAAGCATAACCTCTGAATCTGATGCAATCGCCCGCGCTATTGCAACTCTCTGCTGTTCACCGCCGGAGAGATTCTGCACGACATAGCCGCGCTTTTCTTTTGGTATGCCGACTTCTTCTAATAACTCGTCTGCTCTCAGAGCATAATCGCCTTTATATCCGCTTATATTTAATATCGTCGTTATATTATCAACAGCAGTATAATTATACAGCAAGTTATATTGCTGAAAAATAATGCTAACTTTTTTCGCCCGATACTCGTCGCCGCTGATTTTAGATATATCGGTGCCGTCAAAATATATTTTTCCGCTCGTCGGCTTATCAAGCGCGGCTATGATAGATATAAGCGTAGTCTTGCCCGAACCTGAACCGCCCATGATTGCGTACAGCTTACCTTTTTCAAATTCATACGACATATCGTTCAGAATATACGGCGCGTTTTTATTATATTGATAAAATATATTTTCGAGTTTTAAAATCATGTTTTTGCCCTCCAAATTTTTTATTTAATATCGTTTATTAAATATTTTCAACGGCTCGAATCGCACTATATTTATACATGCCAAAATCAGCGAAAGCATCACAACGACAGTCGTTCCGGCGAATACAAGCCCTATGTTTTGCCATAATTCAAGATTTGCGCCCCGCGTCAGGTTCCCGAACATTTCACCAGATACTAAATCACGCATACCCTCAAACACACGATTTATAAAAGTCGGTGTCGCAAATTGCGCGGCTATTAAAGAAACAACGGCAATGCCCCAAATAAACGCGAGATTTTCTATAAGATAATTTATAATCAGGCTGCTTTTTTTCATTCCCGCAGAGCGTAGCACAGCTATTTCATATTGGCGGCTTTTAAGCAGCAGCAGCGTTGAGAATACCGTCAAGCATACAATGATTAGAAGCGTAATCAACATAAAAATCCCCGCGTTATCCTGCATACCTTTTGTCAGGCTTGCAATAGTTTCATGGTCGGGAAAAACTGGTTCAGCCCATAAACTCATGGGAAACAAGGTTTCGCTGTTTAAATCTTTGAGAATTTCGTGTGAGTTTAAATAAATCAGCGCGTCATAGCCTGTACGGAAAAAATCGCGCCCTTCAATAGTAGTAGCCATCGCGCCGCTTCTCGCACCGCCCAAGCCGATGCTTCCCGCCTCGTCAGTGGCGATAGCGTCAAATTGTTCAACGCTTGCGAATGTCGTGAATATTATCTGTTTAGCTAAATTGGGACTGGCGGCAGGATTCGGCTCCAATATACCCACGACAGTAAATTCCGCGTAAAAATCGCCGTCCCTTATCACTATCATATCGCCTAAATCCAAGCTGTTCCAATCCTCCGAAAATCTGTTTTCTAAATTTTTAGCAATTACGGCTTCGCCGTCATTTTCAAACATTCTGCCGCTTTCGAGCGTAAAATCAAACATGGAAAGATGCAGAAGCGACATATTATAACCAATGATGTCAATATTAGTATTAAACACTGTATCCAATGGTATAACTGTTCCGTCAATATGAAGTTCCGGTTTTGGTCCGGTAGGTTCTCTGCTTTCCGGGTCAATAATATAACTTTTCGCATATCTTGTTGAAAAATTATATCCCAAAAATTTTACGTCGGCAACAAAGTCCAAATCTTTAAATGCCGTAAATTCATCTTTGGTGAAACGCGGCGGTCTTTTTGAGAAGTCAGGTATTTCTCCGGGTTCATATTTTGTCATTTTTTGGAATCTTACTGCGCTTGCATACTCTTTGATAATATTATCCGTAACCCTCCCCATTTGCACAAAAATATTCATGCAAACAGAAGCCGCTAATATTAATACGAGATATAGCACTCCGAACATTAGATATTTGCTTTTATAGCGGTATATATTTTTTACCGCGTTTTTAATCGTGAACATGGGATTCCTCCTGCTTTAAAATTTACCTTTAAGGGGAATGTTCTATGTAATTTATAACATTATTTTGCGGTATTATATAGAACAATTCCCCGTTGAACTAAATTGTCTACTTTCTTAAAAATTGAAAAATATTTCGGTTATATTACCAGCCACAATTATTAAGACATTTCCCATTTGACATTCTATGAGCTTGTATTATTCTAGTAGAATAAATATTAACGGTAAGATTCCAAGAACATCCTACAGTAGCGCGCCAACACGTGAAATAACGCGAAAATGCGCTATCTTCAACAATACATCCATCCCACACGCCATAGTAGATGCCTATAATCCTATGGTTAAAATCCCACATATGGCGAACATCATGCCCATTTTGGCATTGAGGGATAGTCATTATTTCGTTTTCCGGTCCTGTGATTATAATCTCAGTATCATTATGAGCGTAACCGTTGTCGCACGAATATTCATCTGTCGCTGCAATATCGTCAAAAACTTCATCAAACGCAAAAACCGTTGAAACCATAGAAAACATCATAACGATAACGAGCATTAAGCTAATAATTTTAAAATTTCTTCTTTTCATGATTTTTTTCTCCCTTTAAATTTTTTAATTTTGTTTAAATATTCATATTTTTATGACATAATATTAACAGAGGATATTTTAAGAGTTCAAGCATCATACGCACATACAGAGTTCTGAAGCTCGTGTGTATATTTATTTAGAACATTGGAATCACCTCAACTTCATTTAATAATAGAACCGCAGATTGTCATAATATCGGCGGTATCTTCTTGACACTTGGTACGGCGTAGCTTCAATACGTCGTACATCTTTTTATCCTCTTTATTAATAACAATTTTTAACTTTCTGTTTTATATTTTGTTGATTATATTATAACATAAAAAATGGGCTGAAAAAAAGATTGGCACATAATGCACGAAAAAAGTCATGAACGGATAAAATTTTCCATTCATGACAAAAAACAGCTATTTCGTGACAAGTAATTAGGGATTATTTGCGTGTTGTATCATGATTTTTAATTTTTGGTCGTGTAAATTTTTTAGTTTTATGATTTTAGCCTACTGTTATTTTTATCTAATTTCAAATATTCCCATACGTTTTGTTTTATTTTTATTGCCGATGCTTCCATTTCTTCTTCGGTTATTATTATTCCGTTTAATTCGATTAGCCAGTCAGCGCACTCTTGAATTAAATCTGTATTCATCTTTTTCATAGATTTTCTTACTTCTTTACCCATAATTTTACTAATGATTTTTTTTACCTCATCTAAAGTAAAATTTTTTAATAGGTATTCTTTATCTATTTTATTTTTTCTGTTTTTCATGTAATTAACCCTCCTCCTTACAAGTTAATCCAATATAAATCTTTCACCCTCAAAGCATAAAAATTCTTGACAACTTGTTTGCCAGACAATAGAAAGAATCAATGGTTTAAATGATTTATTTCTTTTATTTTCCCATCCGACATTGTATAAGCAATATCGGCTTGCTTCGCGATACTTAAATCATGCGTTACCATTATTATTGTATTGCCCTGTTTGTTTAATAACTTAAATAAATTAATTATTTCATCTGATGTTGATTTGTCAAGATTACCGGTAGGTTCATCTGCGAAGATAATTGATGGCTTATTTATTAAAGCTCTTGCTATCGCAGTTCTTTGTATCTGCCCTCCCGATAATTCACTCGGCAAATGGTCTAATCTGTTGGAGATTCCAAGAATTTTTGTTATTTCGTCAAAATGGAATTTATCGGGTTTTTTATTGTTAAGCAAGTTAGGAATTATTATATTTTCCCGGACGGTCATCATCGACAACAAATTAAATTGCTGAAAAACAAACCCTATCTTATTTCTCCGTATATCCGCAAGTTCATCAGAATCAGCCTTCCTACATTTATTGTATTTTAATTTTTTATTTTTGCCGTTATTAATGAAATTACGTATAGATTCACTGTAACCATAACAGCCGCAACTTCAACGCTCCTGTTCAAATAGCCCAGTATTATCGTAGCTGTCAAAATGAATATTACAATAACTCTAATTATTAACTTCGACCGGCGTTTAATTTTTCTACTGACCGGATGATTCTTGTTGACTACAGGGGTTAATAATAGTATAATACTACCTACAATGCACGTTAAAATTATATTTAATAATATATTACCTGCGAACAATAGTATAATCACATTACCGATAAACGCTCCCGCTACCATCGTAAGCAGACATTTTAATGGGGTTTTAGCATGGTATCCTCCGCCGAATACCTGCAGCAGAGCAAATATAAAAGTCATGATTGCCGTTTCATATAATTTGCCAAAGCTGTATGCCAGTGAAAAGATAACGGCCAAATCTATAATATATAAATATAAAATCTGCAAGCCGTATTTATAAACCGCTTTATCATCTTCGCTGCCCATTTTTACGCCGTGATTTTGAAGAAATATAATATTTTTATCTATAATATTATTAAGCATAAAAACCTCGTTAATATCCAGTTATATTTAACTTTAATAATGTTTCGTATGAAATAATATCTGTGTTAAACATGGTGTCATCTATTATCTCTCGCGTAACTTCTATTATATTTTCAAAATCCTTGTTTTTTATGGCTTCTAACACTTGAACATAATATAAATTCGCATATAGTACGCTTAAAGTAGGTTTTTGACCGCCGTGCTTCAAATAACTTGTTAAAAATATTTCGCTGAACTGTGCATTGCTCACAGTATTTATTATAGCCGCTATATCCCAAGTGAAGTTACCGGCTTTGCCGGCTTCATAATCCTTTTGCCACTCTGAGCGGATTATATCCCACGATAAAAACTTAAATTTTTTAGGCGGGGCGTTATGGGTTTCTATCTGAGCCATGATTTCTAAAGCCGCAATTAAGTTTCCTTGATGTTTGACGTTCTTGATTTTATAAACTTGCTCTATTACCCACTGTGCGTTATATATTTTAAAATGCTCCTGATTTATATTCTGCGCGTGGATTTTAGCAACATATTCCGCAAGTTTTTCTGTATTTTTGTGGTTTTCCGCACTCTCAATTAGAGAATATTTTTTTAGTTTATAAAGCTGTTTTCTGATTATTTCTTCCGGGTCATGGTTTAACAATAAAATTACCATACACTTTCTTCGCCGCCTTTAGCCCTTAGTGCAGTTGGCATCTCAGGTTCGTTCATGCCCATCAAACTCATAGTTTCTATAGACATATTAGCCGCAAACAAGGATACAGTACCAATAGCCATACTAATTAAATTTAGACCTAAAATAAGTATTTTTTTCATGATTTTTCCCCTCTCTTTTTTTGTTTTACTTTGTGATTATAATTATAGCATAAAAAATAGGCTGAAAAAAAGATTGGCACATAATGCACAAAAAAAGTCATGAACGGTCAAAATTTTCCGTTCATGACAAAAAACAGCTATTTCGTGACAAAATTTATGGTTGGCTTTCGGCTTCAAGAGCCAACGGAATACTTATACGCGCAGTGAAAAACTCCGGTTTGGGTTCAGCATCCATAATTCCCCCATAGCTTTCCACTATAGATTTTACATGACCCATGCCGATTCCATGTAAATCTCCGCGCTTAGTCGTCTTAAATATGCCATTCTCTATTCTATATTTACCATCGGTAGAATTTGTTATCCGTATGCTAAATTGATTCCTGAAAGTCAGCATCTCAAAATTAATATATCGGTTTCCGCTTAATTTGCAGCAGGCTTCAATAGCATTGTCGAGCAAATTAGATAAAATAGAGCATAAATCTGTATTTTCCATAGCAATATCTTTGGGCAGTGAAATAGTATGCTCGAAATTTATATTATGCGCAGAAGCCAATGCCGCTTTCGCTGAAACTATCGCATCTACAATATAATTTCCTGTGATAATTTCTAAAGATGAATTTTGTATCTTCTCATCCAAGTCTTTTATATAATCTATTGCTTCGCTTATATTGCTGCCCGAATCTGTTTCCAGTATACCTACGACCAACTGCATATGATTATTATAATCATGCCGCCAACTCCGCATTTTTTCGTATATTTTTATAACCTCGACATTATGCTGCTCTGTAAGCTCATACTGCTTATACTTGGCTACTAATATATAATTTTTCTCTGCTTCCCTGTTTATTATTTCGTATAATACAAACACAATTATATTGATTACTAAATAACCAACCGAAATCGGAAATATCAGTTCTTCCGGTATATCAGGACGCCGATGAATAAAACTATAAATAAAAAGCAGGAGCATGAAACTTATAAGCGGAACAATAAAACAAACTATCATCGCTTTAGGAGATATAATATTTTTAGTTTCGATATTTCTTTTTTTCTTGGTTAAAATATAGAATATAGCTATCTGTAAAGTTTTGGCTATAATTAAGCCCAATAAACGCTCGGAGGAACTCTGTGTAATTACATCTGTTGCGCTATCAACTTCGCTTAGGACAGCAATAATTGTAGCGGAGAAAATAGCAATCGAGTATAAAATAGCAAACGACACTACTATCCAAAATATCTTTTTTAATATACTGCCATTTCGGAATAATAATAAATATATAAAACAAACAGACGGAACTAAAATTTCTGCTATCGGCACTCCTCTAAAAGAAATAAATATATATAACGATAGAAAAACAACATTACCAAGAATAAATAAAAGCGTAGAAATAAAAGTACGGTACTTCGCACTAAATTTAGCACATAACAAATAAAATAGCACGCTGACTTCGACTATATTTACAAATACTTCTATTAAAATCCATTCTAACGCCATCTTATCCCCCTGCTAAACTCTATTTACGTTATAATTATAAAATCTTTCGCTTATTTCTTTTACTGAATTTTTACTCAGCGGAATTTTAATGCCAGTTGACATGATAGCAAAAGTCTTAGACATAGATTCCATGTGCCGGATGTTTATAATATAAGATTTATGGCACTGCACAAATAAATCATTATCTAACTCGCCCAATAATTGCGCTATCGTTTTCCTGAAAGTATATTCATCTTTAGCCGTTGCCATTTTAGCGTTATGCGCGAATTTTTCTATATAAATTATATCCTCATGGGGAATCCTGAAAGTTTTATCTAAATCATTAAATATAAAATATTTTCTGCTCCTGTCGCTCTCATAGACTTTATTAAGGCAGGCAAAGCAATCTTCTTTCTGTACGGGCTTCAATAAATACTGCATCGCTTCAACGCTGTAGCCTTTAATCGCATATTCTTTTATACTCGTAGTGAAAACAATCGCTACATCTTTATTTGTTCGTCGGATTATTTCTGCTAATTCCATGCCGGTCATGCTGCCCATTTTTATATCAAGAAAAATCATGTCGTAATCTTCATTATTCTCCCACTCATACAAAAATTTTTCGGCAGTGATATGGGCAAAAATCTCTGTTTTTATTTCTTTAGCCACAGCCCACTCATTTATATATCCGATTAACTGGTCGGCATACTTATCTTCATCTTCACAAATGGCTATTCTCATATTTTAAACCTCATATTTATTTTGCAATTATTTGTTGACCTTACTTCTATGTACTCAGTTAAAATTCCAGTGCAGATAAGAGCTGTTTTACTTTATTTTATTATACCAAAATAATACAAAATTTGCAACATATTTCTAAAAAATAATAGGTATCTGTAAAGTTTATTTCTTCTGTTCTTACAAACATTATTTATTATGACACATACCTCCTCCCTGTTCAAATTCGCCCATCAGTTTGTCAGCTTCACCCTGTTGTTTAAACAGCCAGTCTGCAAACACTTTTTCCTCCGTATTAATACGCTCGACCAATCGTTTCCGTTGGACAGCTTCTTTACGGAAATTATCAAATCCCGCCTTGAAAGCTGCCGCCGCATCAGGATTGGCGGCTTTATTTTTTCGTATTTTACGCCAACGATTATACCAAAAATAATAAGCGGCTTCATAATCCCGTTCCGGCTTATCACTCTTAGCCCATTCATCATGCTCGCGCTTTGCAGTTACAGACTTTTGCCTGCGGCACTCATCGGAACATAATTCATGGTGACGATTCCGGGCGATAAAATTTTTTTTGCAATGCTTGCAGATTAAATATACAAGCTGCCATTCCTCAACCTTATATAAATAATATGAGATAACCGGCAAAAGTGAGGAAAGGGCAACCACCGTTTCAAAAGGGCGTTTCGCTACAGGATACCATAGCTCAACCTGCGAATCGCCGTCACGCAGAGCGTCCGCAAGAGCATGGGCAGATTCTCTCTGCCACGGTATATAATCGCCGTAAACCGCAAAGGATTTATATAGCGTAAGCAGAGTGTCAGTCAGCGTAGCCGTAGCTTGATTCATATTGAAACAACTTAAATAATTTTCCCAAGTGCGGACGGCGGCGAACATAGCAGACGGTTCGCCGCTATTATATTTCCCCATCAAAAATTTTGATGTCGGCGCAACTTTATTCCAACGCGCCGCGCCAAAAAAATATTTTAACTCATAGCTCTCGCATAAAACCGGGATATGACTTTCCCATTCGCCGTTTTTATCGCTTTCAAAATTGAAAAGCAAACTTCCGAACGGCCGCACTTCATTATAATAAACTTCGCCGTCACCGCCGTTCAATATGAGCCGTACTTCGTTCTCTTTCCCAATAACGATACGCTCCGTCAGTCGCTTCCGATTCAGGGACAAAGCGAATATAACGCGCCCCGGTTTTATTTCTCTGCTCTTAAAATCATAAATTTTCATGATGCACCATTTCAATTAACAGGAATTATAATTCAGGATTTTTTCTATTAGTTATATCATACCATAAACCTCTTGACAAGTCAAGAGAAGCGCGCTATAATTAATGCGCGGGAAAATAAAATATTCAAAACATTCAAAATCTGAAAGGAGAAATTTATTATGTCAGAAACAAGAACTAAGAAAACCCATGAGGAGAGAATCGCCGCTAAGGATGAGAAAATCCAGCAGCTTATTAAAGGCAAAAAGAAAATGATGCAGCAAGAAAACAAAAGGCAACGTAAAGCAAGGAACAGCCGCCTCTACAAACGGCACGCATTTCTCGAAAAGTATATGCCCGGTCTTGCAGTCATCACAAACGAACAATTTTATAAGTTTGTCAGGATAGCGATTAACACAAGCTACGGGCGAAACAAATTGGCTGAACTGATAGAGGAATCGGGGCAATCCATCGACTGCATTTACGTTGAAATGACCGACGAAGATTGCACGGAGAAGGGGCAGAGAACGCCTAAAGCTGAACCGTCGGGGGC
>Ga0209737_10002117_pt1 | contig 13961 bp, 7 predicted proteins | sample TergutCu122P3_FD_187284 | JGI IMG/M metagenome (GOLD analysis project Ga0209737, IMG submission 187284) | Cubitermes ugandensis P3 segment gut microbial communities from Kakamega Forest, Kenya - Cu122 P3 (SPAdes) (version 2) | ecosystem: Host-associated > Arthropoda: Insects > Digestive system >... | reverse complement strand
CATGCTCCCCAACTGGGAATTGAATTTCGACGGGTTGAGCAATCTGGCGTTCATCAAGAAGTATTTCCGCTCGGTGAGCATGCGCCACAGTTACAAGGCCGTGTATGCCGTAGGAAGTTACGTCACCAACCACGCCTTCAACGCCGACATTGCCACTGCCACCTCCATCGCACGCGACCTGCAAAACAACTTTATCCCCAGGAACGACATCGCATCGGCCAACCTCAACGAGACATTTAATCCGCTGATAGGAATGGATATGATGTTCCTCAACAGTCTGTCGGCGCGTTTTCAGATGAACAAAAGCCGTAACATCACTCTTGGGCTGGGCAACCTGCAAATGAATGAAAACAATACTTCCGACTATATCATCGGCTTGGGGTACGTGTTCAATCAGGTGCCCCTCACCATCAAAACCCTCGGCGGCGACACCAAACGCCTGCAAAGCGACCTGAAAGTAAACGCCGACCTTTCCATCCGCGACAGCAAAACGCTCATCCGCCGCGTTGGCGAAATTGACGAAACCGTGCAGGGCGCCAACTCTCTGCCAGTTCAAGCCTCCGCCGGCCAAAACGTGACCTCCCTCAAACTCACCGCAGACTACAAATTAAGTAGCAACTTTACACTCACGATTTTCTTCGACAGGGTAGTGAATACGCCGTTTGTATCCACTTCTTACAAAAATTATAATACTAATTTTGGGTTTAGTATGAGGTTTATGTTAGTACAGTAAGGAGGGGTCGTCTTATTGGCCTTAAGGGCATTAAAGCCTTTAAAGCCCTTAAGGCCAATAAAAATTGAAAACAAACAACAATAAAAAATACCACAATGGAAGAATCAATTTACGCCACCCCAGGAAACTATAAAAGCCTGATTGTTCATCAAAAAGCAGAGGCTATTTTTGATATTACCTATTATTTTTGCCACACTTACCTTCGACCAGGCGACCGTACCATTGGCCAAATGGAGCAGGCGGCTCGTTCCGGGAAACAAAATATTGTGGAAGGCAGCGCGGCGTCAATTACTTCCAAAGAAATGGAAATCAAGTTGACGGGGGTTGCGAAAGCCAGTTCATTGGAGTTGCTATCCGACTATGAAGATTACTTGCGAACAAGAGAACACCGGATATGGGAAAAAGATTCGGTGGAGGTGAAGGCTATGCGCAAACTATGCAGAGAACACAACGATTCAGCATTTTTTATGAACCTTGTGAAAACACGTCCTCCGGAAACCATTGCAAACATTGCTATTTGCATGATAAAGCAAAATGACTATTTGATGCATAAATTACTGGAATCATTAGAGAAAAAATTCCTCAACGAAGGCGGCTTACGGGAACGAATGACCAGATTGCGGGTACAGAAAAGAAAAAAAGAATGAACCACATTCAAAGGATAGCCATATTAATGACGGTGCACAACCGTAAGGAAAGAACGCTGAAATGCCTGAATCATTTATATGTTGCCCTTCAGCAAGTCAACTCCAAAGGCCATTTTGATGTTTACATCACCGACGACGGTTCTACCGACGGAACCCGCGAAGAAGTACAGGCGCGTTTCCAGCAAGTGCGTTTCATTGAAGGCGATGGTAATCTCTACTGGTGCCGCGGGATGATTGCAGCCTGGAAACGCGCTCTTGCCGAAGATGATTACGACGGATTTTTCTGGCTCAACAACGATTCCTACCTCTACCCCGATGCTTTCACCCTCTTCTTCGAATCTCAAAATCTTACGGTCTTACGGTCTTACGGTCTTACGGTCTTCCCCGATTTTACGGTCTTAAGCGGCGCTTTCATCTCTGAAACAACCGGCCAGCCCTCTTTCGGCGGAAGAATCAACGACCGGATTTTGCCTCCCAACGGTCAATGGCAAAAATTTGACCAGATGAACGGTAATTTTGTGTTTGTACCCAAAGCGGTTGTCGAAAAAATTGGCATACTGGACGGTGTTTTTCATCATGGCATAGGTGATTACGATTACGGATTTCGCGCTAAAAAGGCAGGAATTGAATTGTTGCTGACCCCGCGTTATATCGGCGTTTGCGAACGCGACAGCAATTATCACAAATATCGCGACCCTCGTTATTCGTTGAAGGAAAGGTTTCGTTTCCTGTATTCGCCATTAGGCCCGCCTCCGCCTGCGCTTTTCAGGTTCAATTTCAGGCATTACTCATTTTTTAAGGCGCTTTCTGTTTTTGTTTATATAAATTTGGTATGTTTGTGCCCTGAAATAAGGAAATGGTTTGTGAAAAGCCAAAGATAATATAAGAAAAAGAGATATATGAAAATTCTTACAATCGTCGGTGCAAGGCCTCAATTCATTAAAGCGGCTGCATTAAGCCGCGAAATAGCCAAACATTCAGGTATTACCGAGATTTTGGTACATACAGGTCAGCATTATGACTCCAATATGTCGGACGTCTTTTTCAGTGAGTTGGAAATTCCTCAACCTGATTATCATTTGTCTATAGCAAACTTGAATCATGGAGCAATGACAGGACGTATGCTGGAAGGGATAGAACAAGTGATTTTTACAGAAAAACCGGATATGGTTTTAGTATATGGCGATACCAATTCTACTTTAGCAGGCGCTTTGGCCGCTAAAAAAATGCACATCAAACTGGCTCATGTGGAAGCAGGGTTACGCAGTTTTGACATGCAAATGCCAGAAGAAATTAATCGTATTCTGACTGACCGTATCAGCGATTTGCTATTTTGCCCGACAGAACAGGCGCTCAAAAATATAAGGTTGGAAGGCTTTGAAAATTTTGGATGTAAAATATATCAAACAGGTGACATCATGTATGATGCAGCATTGTATTACACTCAAAAAGCAGAACAAAAACTGATAAATGTTGAAAAAAAACCACAGGAAGAATACATTTTGTGTACCATCCATAGAGCGGAGAATACCGGCCATCCGGAGCGGTTAAGGTCTATTTTCAGCGCTTTAGATATCATCAATGATGAAAAAAAAATTATTTTACCATTACATCCCCGTACAAAAGCCATTCTTGAAAGGGAAAAGATTAATTCAAATATTTCCATCATTGATCCTGTAGGATATCTGGAAATGATTCAACTCATCAGGAATTGCAAGTTAGTTATTACCGACAGTGGCGGATTACAAAAAGAAGCATATTTTTTCGGGAAGAAATGTATCGTACTGAGGGACACAACGGAGTGGGTGGAATTGATGGATAATGGTTTTGTTGTATTAACCGGTTCCAACCAACAGGACATAGTATTATCATTCAGGAATCTATCTGAAACTCACCCTGATTGTAATCATCAATTGTATGGTGATGGAACCTGTGCCCAACAAATAGTTGAAAAAATAACAGATGCAAGTTAAGAATGTATTAATCATTACAGACCTTTTTCCTCCTTCATTTGCACCACGAATGGGGTATTTGTCAAAATATCTGGGTGATCATTCATGGAAAGGTACAGCCATTGCTCCTTTATACGAAAGCGAACAAAAAGTATTTGGTTTTTTATCCGGATATATCAACACCAAAAGAATTGTAATTTCTAAAAAGGACGAGCAAAAAAAGTATAAAAGAAACATCATCCAAAAAGCGCTGTCTCTGTTTTTTCCTGATCTGGAATCAACATGGCGGCTGAACAGGGAGATGATGCAGCAATGCAAAGAATTGATTAGAAAAGAACAGGTAGATTTAATATTATGTTCTACATATAGATTATTTCCTCTCAATATCGCCTGCAAAATAGCAAAATTGTATGATTTACCATGGATTGCTGATTTGAGAGATATATATGAACAATATCCTGTTAAATGGTCTTTTCTGATGGAACTGTACAAGAAATCAGGTATTCGGCGGCGTAACAATTTGTTAAGGAAAACAAATGCAATTACTGTGGTTTCAAAAAGACACTCCGAGTTACTTTCTCGATATAAATTGCAGGCGCAGGTAATTTATAATGGATTTGATTCAGATTTATTTCAACCGTCAACGTTCCATCAATTAGAAAAATTTAAGATTGTATACACCGGCATGATTTTTTCAAAATCCGGTGTTGGTCGAGACCCTTCTCCACTTTTTTCTGCCATTCAAAATTTGCACGAAAATGGAAAAATAAGTCCTCAAAATTGTCGTATCCAATTTTATACCAACTCTAAATCGCAGGAGATTGTGAATCATTCAGCGAAAAAACATGGTGTATTGGACTTTATTGATTGTTTTGAATATGTTTCTTCAGTGGATGTGCCCAAAATTCTTGATGATGCTTCGATCTTACTCCTGTTGCTGCAAGGTCGTAACACAGGGATTATGACAACAAAATTCTTTGAGTATCTTGGCGTAGGACGACCAGTACTTTGTGTGTGGACTGATGATGGTGAAATTATGGAGATCATGAATCATTCTAATGCCGGTCTTGCTGCAAAAACAGAAGAAGAAATAGAACAATTTGTGATAATGAAATATGATGAATGGATGGATACAGGCTATACAAATTTGAGTATTGAATGGGATTTCATAAAACAATTTTCACGAAAAGTCCAGGCAAAACAGTTTGTTGATTTGTTTGATTCTGTTTTAAGACAATATAACAAAAAGACATAGATTTTATTTGATTTTATGGGAAAATACAGTCGTTTGGGTAAAAACATCCTGCTGGTATTTGTCGGAAATGCCGGAGTCAGGTTCATTGGCTTGCTGATGCTTCCCTTTTATACCCGCTGGTTGTCGCAGGCTGATTACGGAACAACAGACATGATTAACGTATGCGTAACGATTTCGATAAACATCATCACGTGTTGTTTGAGTGAAGCCGTTTTTCGATTGCCCAAAGGACAACCTGCCAGTATTCAGAAAAAATATTTTTCTACAGGATTGTTTATGTCGTTGATAGGATTGTGTGTGGCTGCGCTCATTTATTTCATCACTACCCGCTTTCTTTCTGAAAAAAGTATATTTTTTGAATATGCACATTTGATCTATCTGATCATCCTCACTACATTCTTACAGTCATATTTTCAGCAATTTACCAGAAGCATCGACAGGATGAATATCTATGTTACCTCTGGAGTATTGCTGGCTATTTTTACAGCCGGATTTGCGTTTTTGTTGATACCTGTTTACGGATTAACCGGTTTTTTATGGTCGCAGATCATTGCAACATTTTGCGCCTCATTTTACACACTGATATTTGGTAAGTTATGGAAATATGTATCAGTATGGTTTGTAGACATGTCCCGTTTCAAAGAAATGACCGCATATTCGTTACCCCTAGCGCCAAACGTGGTGATGGCATGGTTGATCAACGGAACCAACCGGTTTTTTCTGGAACATTTTCACGGAATGGATACTGTCGGCATCTTTGCAACCGCTTTGAAATTTCCCATGTTGATCGGTACTTTCTTTCAGGTTTTTTTTATTTCATGGCAAATATCAGTAATTGAGGAATATAAAAACGACAGATACAATGATTTTTACAACAAAATATTCAGTCTGGTTTTTTTGGGATTAACAGGCGGTATGTTGGCTATCGCTTTATCAAGCGATTTATTGACAACGATTTTTATAAATGAAAAATTTTCGGATGCGCGACTGTATATACCAATTTTGACGGTTGCTCCTTTAGTATCCTGTTTGGCTGGATTTGTCGGAGCAAATTTCATGGCTTCCAAAGAAACAAAATACTTGTTTAACACCACCGTATACGCAGGATTGACATGTATTGCATGCAATTACCTTCTCGTTCCTCCTTTGGGTATCATGGGAGCGGCGTATGCTCAAATTTTATCTTTTGCCGTTATGCTGGTGTTGAGAATGTACCATACACGCAAAATAGCAGGGATAAATCATAAATTATCATATATTTGCTCGTTTGTATCTCTTTTGCTGGTTGTTTTTTTCTTCAAATCCAGCATGACAGTTAAATATCCGGTCATCATTTTCTTGATATCGTTGATTTTATATTTCAACAGATATGCTATAAAATTTCTGTCACATGCAATTAAAGCGAATCATAAGACACGTCAGAAATGATAATTAAAGATGAAAGTTCCGGGAATGTTGTTCAATATATATCATTTTTTTGTATATTTGCAAAAAAAAATAATGAGCCGACGTCTGAAATTTATCCTCATCATTCTTTTGTCCTTTGCCAGTTTGCTGGCGCTGGGCAGTGGTATTGTGTCGTATTTTTATCAGGACGAAGTCATGAAATTCGTTATTGATAACATCAACAAGTATGTTACCTCAAGCATACAGGTACAATCGGCTCATTTTTCGGCATTTAGAAAATTCCCAAATGCAGCGGTCGAATTTAGGAAGGTGATCATTAGTCCCGCCAAAGATTTTGATACGCTCAGCTTTGAACCCGTGCGTAGCCGCTATCTGTTATCTGCCGAAAAAGTTTTTGTTGAATTGAACATGTTCCAGTTGATGAGCGGCGATTACCGCATCACACAGATAGAAATACAGAACGGCGCTATCAACCTGTTAACCGACAAATACAACCGTCATAACTTCATTTTCTGGAAAACACCTGAAATTCCAACCGGCGACAGCTCGCCCATCGAACTTCAGAATGTAACCCTTCGTAATGTCGACGTCTATTATGGCCACCCGCAAAGCAATACGATCATTTCACTGTATGCCGATTGGACGCAAATAAATGGCAGATTCACTTCCCGTCAGTATTCGATCAGCGCTGACTGGCAAGGTTCGGTACAGACTTTTTCCATTGGGAAAGATGTACTGATTCGCGACAAGCCCTTTGAACTGTCAGGAAAAATAGATGCCGAAGATAATGTGTTCACTATTCGCCGCAGCGATTTTTCACTTGCAAAGATGAAAATGAGCATTTCGGGTGGTTTTTCGTTGAACGAAGAGGTTGATCTTGATTTGCTTGTGGAAGGGAAACAAATGGATTATGCTTCGATAATGTCGGCGCTTCCCGAACAGTACGAACAAAAAATGCATGATTATCCCGGCAAAGGTGATATGAATTTTTCGGCAACTATCAGGGGACAAGCGGGCGATGGCCGTATTCCGCACATAGAAGCGCAGTTTGGCATGACACAGGGACAAATCACCCACCGGCAAAGCAAAATCAGGCTGACGGGATTTTCGTTTAACGGAACATTCACTACCGGCGAGAAAAACCGGCGTACTACAAGTACATTAAATATCCGTGATATTGAATGCCACCTTGGCGGGGGAACCATAAAGGGCAGCCTCGCCGTACAAAATATAGCAAAACCGCAAATTACAGCCAAAATATCCAGTATAACCGATTTGGAACAAGTATACAGGTTTTTCCCCATCGAACAAATATCAAAGGCTGGAGGAGCGATGAGAACAGAACTGACGGTAAAAGCCCGGTTGAAAAATCTACAGTTGTCCAAAACAGATGACTTTGAGCAATTAGACCTTCAGGGAACGATCCTGTTCAGAGGCGCTTCAGTACATTTGCGCGAATCCTACAGGTTCAATGATGTCAACGGATCAATCCAGCTTGGCAATCGAGTAACTACAAACAACCTGGCGTTGACGCTCAATGGCAACGATTTGAAGATTAACGGTTACATGGAACGGTTATCGCCCTATCTGCTGAATTGCAGTAAAACCATTTACATCAAGGCCGACGTGCGTTCGCAACATATTTGCATTGATTCACTTTTTTCGACACCTGCCCAAACCACTGGTAAAGCACTTCCGGTTACAACAAATGCCTTTCAGGTAAACGCTGCGCCTTTGCTTCCTGATAATATCGAATTTGAAACTAATCTGGAAACAGAAAAATTCCGTTACCTGGCGTTTGATGCGGAAAACATGAAAGCCCACCTTGTTTACCAACCGGGAATTTTAAGGATACGTTCAATGGGATTCTCGTCGATGTCTGGAAAATTGTCTGGAAACGGCGTTATTTCCAACAATGCGGCAAACCGTATTCACGTGCGCGGTGAAACGGTACTCGACCGGTTCGATGTCAGGCAATTGTTTCATTCGTTCAATAATTTCGGGCAGGATGTGCTACGCACCGAACATGTGAAGGGACGTCTTTCGGGCGATCTCGGCTTTGCTATTGGCTGGGATAGCCAGATGCGTCTGCTTGAGAACGAAGTAGCGATAGAAGGTCTGATGAACCTCAACGGCGGTGAATTGGTCAATTTCGAGCCAATGAATAACCTTTCACGCTTTGTAGCGCTCGAAGAACTGCAAAACATCCGGTTTTCAGACCTCAACATGCGGATTTCCGTAAAAAATAGTAAAATCACAATCCCGCAAACGGATATCCTCAGTTCGGCTTTTTCAATCACAGGCTCTGGCGATCATCTTTTCGACAACAGTTATACCTACCGCGTAAAGATACTGTTGAGCGAATTGTTGGCTGCTAAAGCACGCAAAGCCAAACGCGAAAACCGCGAAAATGAGTATGTTGAAGATGGCGGCAAGCGTACCGCTCTGTACCTGAAAGTTACCGGAAAAGGCGACGATTTCAAAATAGGTTATGATACGCAGTCAGCCAGAGCATCCATTGCCGAAGACATCCGCAAGGAACGGCAAACACTGAAATCTATTCTTAAAGAAGAGTTTGGATTATTCAGGAAAGATACGTTAGTAAAACCAACAACGCCCGTTAATAAGGGTAAATTGCGATTTACGTTTGATGAAGATTAAAAAATTCAAAGATTAAAAAATTCAAAAATTCAAAAAATAATAATTAATAATTAAAATGTAATATGAAAACAGTTTTTTATCAGACAATTAGTTTTGTTTTTCTTTGGGTGGTAATGTCCACTACCGTTTTGGCCCAAACGCCAACGCCCCGTGCAACCATTTTGCTGTATCATGGCTTGACAGAAGAATGTCCCACAGGTATGTACGAGAAAAGAAAGGACAGATTTTACGATGACATGATGTATATCAAGGAAAATTTTGACGTCATCTCAATGTCCGACTTGCAGGATATTATTGAAAATAAAAAAACGCTGGAGCGGAGTGCGGTTGTCATCACCTTCGACGACGGGATGAAAAGCAATTACGATATAGCGGCGCCCATTTTGAAAGAGTTGGGTTTACCGGCGTCTTTTTTTATCATTGCCAGTCTTCCCGGTGTTGACGATTTTTTTATGACGTGGGATCAAATAAAGGAATTGTCGCAAGTGAAAGGGGATGATGGGAAATACCTGTTTACGATAGGTTCACATGCTTTTGTATCCGAATATCCCGGTTTGCAAAGTCCGGGCATTAATTTGACCTACGAGTTGGGAGAATCAAAAAAAGTCATAGAACGGTACATAACGCCTCGCCTGTGTGAATCTTTTGCTGTACCTTTCGGCCTTTTACCTACTGACGATAACGGATTCCGTGATCTGGCGAAAAGTTTGGGTTACAAAATTATCCGGACGTCAGAAACAAGAAATGTTAACATCGCAACAGATAACTTACTCAATTTACCGTGTTTGCCTCTTTATGATATGACTCAACCGGACTACATTGGAGCATTCAATCAAAGTGCAACAACATTGTTAACTCCCCTGTTTAGACCGGCACAGGACATTTTTTCAGATTATAATCCCAATCAACCCAATACATTTAGCACAAGCATTACTGACATTACATCCTACTATCTAACAGGAAACAGCCAAAATATTTCCATCACAGCAGTTGCTGAAAACAATGATCTGATACAAAGTGTTGAAGTGAAACGTGATACACCCACCAAAGCAACCATTAATATTACCACTAAACCGGGAGTTTGTGGGCGGGCAAAAATCAATATTGAAGCCAGAGAAACGGGGACGCACCCAAGTACAGGATATTTCCATTTAATTATTTCACCTGGCATGGTGATTCTAGCATACAATGGCGTCACGGCTGATACGCCCGATAACTTTTTTCAGCGTTCGCTCCAGGAAGTAGAGAAAGACTTGAAGTTTATTAATGATCAGGGATATGAGGTTATTTCGATGGAAGACATGCTGAAAGTAAAAGCAGGAAATAAATATGTCAAAAACAAAGTATTTGTGTTGAGTTTTGATGATGGCGGCATTGTTGATTATGACTCTGTGATACCTTTGCTTCAACAATATGGATTTCCGGCTACTTTCTTTATCGTTCCCAAATGGGTAGGAAAAGAAGGTTATATGAGTTGGGACAACATCAAAACAATGCTTCAGAAAAAGGATACTAAAGGAAACAGTTTGTTTTCGGTAGGTTCACATTCATACGCACATGAAGCTCCCGGATATTTGAACTTCACAAACGAAGAGATATTCAATGATTTAAAACTATCCAAGGAAACGATTGAAAAAAACACTTCTGCAGAATGTAACTTTGTTGCTTTTCCTTATGGCGCCAAAACAGGCGAACCTGAGGTGGCTGCTATTGCGGCATCTTTGGGATATAAGGGCATACGAAGCCCCAATGATACCATCTTTAATGTAATGAACCAAAATTTCTACGAAATGAGTTCAATAACCCCGTACAGTTATACTCCCGTTCAATATTTTGCTTCATTATTTAACCAACCACGCAATGCTACTGCACCGTTGATTGACCCGGTAGATAATAATATAACAACAGACATTGGAAAGAGTTTTGTTGTTGATATTAAAGGAATTGCATCCACGTATTATCCTAATAATGAAAAAATGAAAGTAGAGGTAACAAGCGATAATCCTTCTCTTTTTGAAAAACTGAACATCAATTACGTTTCGCCCAGTCCGGAAGCAAAGTTGAACATATCCTTGAACCCCCAGACCGGCAGGGCTAATGTAACAGTAAAGGTACACGAAAATTTAGGCGTATCCAAATCTACCTCGTTTCAAATCAATAAAACGGAGGCTGTAAACGTCCGCAATGTAACTATTCTGGTATATAACGGTTTGATAGATGGTTGTCCGCGAAGCATGTACGAAAAAAGAAAGGACAGATTTTATGCAGACATGCAATACATCAAAAATAATCTGGATGTCATTTCATTATCTGACTTGCTGGATGTTATGGACAAGAAGAAAATACTGCAGCGTGATGCGGTTGTTATTACTTTTGATAAAGGGATGAGAAGCAATTACGACATTGCGGTGCCAATTCTGAAAGAATTTGGATTCCCTGCAACTTTCTTTATCGTTGGCAGTATTCCGGATACTGACGAATTTTTTATGACATGGGATCAAATAACGGAATTGTCGCAAAATAATCTGTTTACCATAGGTTCGAATACCTATTCGGCGGTAAATGAATACCCCGGATTGAAGGAGCTCGCCAGCAGTAAATTACGATATGAACTCGAAGAATCGAAAAAACTCATAGATCATCATATAGCGCCCCGCAAATGCGAAGCGCTTGCAGTACCGTTTGGGCTTATACCTGAAAATGAAATAGATTTTCGCAGTTTAGCCACTGAATTGGGTTACAAAATGATTCGTGCATCAATGGATGGAGAGAATGTTGATATCTTAAAAAAACAACCGCTTAATTTACCCAGTCTGCTGCTTTACGATTTTACGAAACCGGAATATATTGGAGAAACCAATAAAATACCGGTTAAAACGCCCATTTTTGAACCTGTTCAAGACGTGTTTTTCAAATATACGCCTGACATGCCATCTTATCAATGTGAAACGCCTTTGAAAGGTATTCGTTCTCATTTTACATGGAACAGTAAAAATATTGACATCAAAATAACTCCTGAAAATTATGATCTGATAGAAAAAATTGAAGTGGATCGTACTGCGCCCTGGGATTCTGCAAGCATTAAAATTACCACAAAAAAAGGTGTTTACGGAAGAACAAGAGTCAATATTGAACTTTCAGAAGCAGGTACATATCCAAGTTCGGGATATTTCCATGTCACTATTGAACCTGTTGCTGAAATTATTTCATATAACGGCATCACATCAAATTCGCCTGGGAATATATACCAGCGGCATTACAGAGACTTTGTAGAGGACATGAAATTTATTTATGATCAGGGATATGAGGTGATTTCGATGGATGATTTATTAAAAGTAAGAGCAGGGGAAAAAACCATCAAAAATAAGGTGATTGTACTTTGTTTTGATGATGGCGGAATGCTTGATTTTCAGTTGGTAAAACCTGTACTTCAACAGTATGGATTTCCGGCTACTTTCTTTATCGTTCCTGACTGGGTAGGAAAAAATGGATATATGACCTGGGACAACATCAACGCGTTGCTTCAGGAAAAGGATGCGAAAGGCAATCGTTTATTTTCGGCAGGTTCACATTCGTTCAACCATATAGAGGAATATAAAAATTTGACATACGAACAATTATTCGAGGATTTCAAACTATCAAAGCAAGCAATTGAAGACAATACATCAGCTGAATGTAACTTTTTGGCTTTGCCCTACGGTGCATGGTCGGGAGATGTACAGGTAATGTCGCTGGCGAAACTGGCAGGATATAAAGGCATACGTACATCAAATGACGACACCTTTAGTGTTTTGTCCGGAAATTTATTTAACATGGGTACATTATTCATGTATAGTTATATAACCGCCCAAAATATTGAATCTTTCTTTGAACAACCCCGTCTTACAGCACCGCTGATCAGCCCGGTTCAGGATATTCTTCGAGGCACGGCTGATGCTTTTGTTGTAGATATTAAAGGAATAGAATCAACTTATTTTAAAACGAATAATAATATAAAACTGGAAGTAGAAACCGATAATCCCCAGTTTTTTGAAAATCTGAAACCCGAATATAAGGCGCCGGATAAAACAGCAAAACTTAATATAACGATCAAACCTCATTCAGGTGAAGCATTCGTAACATTAAAAGTACACGAAGATTTGGGCATTTCTGGAGTTACCAGGTTCAAAATTGAAGCATTGATTAAGACTACGGGCGAAAAAGATATTTCAAGAGAACCGGTGATCCTGTTTCCCAATCCTGCAACCGACCGCATAGAATTAAAAAATGTAGATGAAAACATTCTTTTCAAAATGTATAACGAAGCAGGAAGTCTCGTATTGGCCGGAAGAGGCAACAAAATAAATATTTCTGTATTACCGCAGGGTGTGTATATTTTAGCGCTTTATTCAGGTAATGAGGAAGTATCTAAGTTGAAGTTTGTGAAACGTTAACGAAGGTTTTGCCGGAGTTCTTAATCCTGATTGGCCATTTCTTCGGGGAGAAAAAACTCTGCGTCTTCTCTGTGTTCTCCGTGTAACTATTACACAGAGTGCCACAGAGAAGACACAGAGAACCATTTCACCAATATTTTTTCCTTTGCATTAAATCCGTTATTTTTCGACAAAAGCCAGCATCAACACCCGCATCAACTCGCCCTGTTTGTTGCTTATCGGCAGGAAAGTATGCCGGACCGGCAAGGTGATATCACCTGTAGTTACAGTATGCACCTCATCGACGATTTTACCCTGCACGAGGCTTGCCATTGTTTTTTTGTAGGATTCTTCGCCGATGAATGCCGACATGGGTTTGCCCACAGGGAATGATTTGTCGACGTTGAAAAGACTGGCTAAGTTTTGAGTAACATCAGTGATGATGCCTTCGGCGGAAAATTCAATAACATTCAGTGAGGAAAACAGCAAATCCTGTATCATCTTCATTTCGTATTCCTTATCTTCGCCGGCAGCCTGTATTTCCTTCATTTTTTCCATGGTATGCTGAAGTTCGTCTTCGCGGCGGCGCATTTCTTCCTGCGTGGATTGCATTTCTTCCATATTCTGGCGAAGTTCTTCCTCGGTATTGGCCATTTCCTCCGCTTGCAGTTTGGTTTGCTCCAGCAGACGTAATGTGCGAACGTTCACCCGCACGGTGGCGATGGTAGAGGCGATGCTTTCGCTCACTTTCTGAACAAAATTAAGTTCAAACGTTTCAAAGACCCGGAAAGAAGCCAGTTCTATCACGCCATATATTTTGTCGTTCAATTTCAGCGGACAAATATACACCGCTCTCGGATTGGCCTCGCCCAAACCCGAAGTGATGGTGATGTA
>Ga0209737_10002116_pt1 | contig 13965 bp, 15 predicted proteins | sample TergutCu122P3_FD_187284 | JGI IMG/M metagenome (GOLD analysis project Ga0209737, IMG submission 187284) | Cubitermes ugandensis P3 segment gut microbial communities from Kakamega Forest, Kenya - Cu122 P3 (SPAdes) (version 2) | ecosystem: Host-associated > Arthropoda: Insects > Digestive system... | reverse complement strand
GGCTAGGACTCATGAAGAGTTGCAGATAGCTCTAAAATCTGCTTTAGCTGTAATCACTCTTGTTGATATTAAAAATTGGTTCAAACATGATGGATATGCATCAATATGATTTCAAGTTGCTATATTGATCACCTTGTTTTGTTGCCGTTTATCTCTGTCTTTTCTGTTGTAACAGCACATACACAACAGCTACAAACGCCAATATAACGCCCACTATGCTTAACACCAAGTTTACATGGGCTAAGTTTGTAAAGTCGGAGATCAATTGATGGAGTATTGGACCCACCGCCTGTATATCCATTCAGAGTAGAAGAGACAAATACCGCCACTACAACAGTAGAGATATCATAAGTTGCTTTAGGGATGAGAGGCATGTTGGAGGTCGTTATTCTCAGAATTATTCCAGATCTTACATGGACTCAATATAATGTTTTGTTGTCGCTTGTTTCATCAGAAAAGCAGAAACAGATCAATCAGCTTTGTTTTTTTCAAGATAAGCAAAACGCTTTGCTAGGAGATATTTTAGTTCGGATAGAGATCTGCCGCATCACGGGGCTTAGTAATAGTCAGTTGAAATTTGTAATTAATCCACATGGTAAACCTTTTTTGTTAAATAATCCACAGGTGTACCACAATATCGCGCATACCAATCAGCATATCGCTTGTGTGACAGGGGAAGTGCCTGTTGGTATTGATATAGAACAGATCAGGCCTATTGATATGAAAATTGTGGAGCGATTTTTTGTGTCTGAGGAGAAAGACTATATTTTATCAGCTCAGAGCGATTTACGGGATAAACGTTTTTTTGAAGTGTGGACCAAAAAGGAAAGCCGAGTTAAGTTGGAGGGAAAGATTTTGTTAGAATCTTTATCTGCATTTAGTGTGCTAACTCTAGAATCAGGAATTTTTTATAACTGTATTTATAATAATGGAAAAATAATAGGCCATATGTGTTCAAACCGTAAAGAGCTACCTTTGATAAGAGAGATTAATACCGCAACATTGTTGCAGTACGCTAGTTTGTTAAAATAAAGAATAGTGTTAACTAAGTAATATTTTTTATGTTGGGGTATGATTAGGTGGCGGGTTTGTCATGTTGTGTACAAAGTGCGGCAGTGAAAGCATCTACAAGTCAGGTTTTGTTAAAGGCAAACAACGCTACAAATGCAGAGTGCGGCAGATAATTCGCACTCGTTGAAGTAAATAGTTGATTATTCCACAACCTTAAGTTATGGCATGAGTTGTTCCATGAACACACTTTAGCCTGTGCTAACCCTCCAGATTTTTATAGCTTTTTTCAAGTTCTCAGTGTGGTTAATTTGAAGCCACAGTTAGACCTTCTTGGCCGAAAAAAGCATATAGGGCAATGACCGTTTTGGATTAAGACGTGAACCCGCAGATGACTACTGAAGAAAATAACAATACCACTAATGAAATGATCGTTACTCCTTGGGAAGTCAAGGGCAAAATTGACTATGAACGCCTTATCAAAGAATTTGGCACCCAGCCGCTCACATCTCAGCTTTTGAGCCGGGTGGAAAAACATACTGACAAATTACATCTGCAACTTGAACGGAAAATTTTCTTCAGCCATCGTGACCTAGATACAGTTCTTGATCTCTATGACAAGGGCACCAAGTTTGTGCTCTACACCGGCAGGGGTCCAAGCGGGCCGGTCCACATTGGGCATTTGGTACCCTGGATGTTTACACTACATCTTCAGCAGAAATTCAAAACCCGGCTCTATTTCCAAATCACGGATGATGAGAAATATCTTGTGGGTGATGATAGAAACCTAAAGGAAACCGAGCGATGGAGCTATGAAAATGCACTTGATCTTATCGCGTTGGGATTTAAGCCGGATGATACATTCATAATCTATGACACCAAAGATATCGATTTGTTCTACAACATAACCCTTGAAGTTGCCAAACGCATCACCTACAGCACCGCACGCAGCACCTTTGGTTTTCAAGACAGCACCAACATAGGCTGGGTATACTGGCCAGCCATCCAAGCCGCACCCTGCTTTATACACAAAAAACTCACAGGCGAAAATGTACCTGCATTAATTCCGGCGGCCATTGATCAGGATCCCTACTGGAGAGTAACACGAGATGTTGCGCAAAAACTTGAATACTATAAGCCGGCACAGATTCATTGTCGGTTTCTCCCTGGACTGGGGGCAGGTGGAAAAATGAGTGCTTCGATGCCCGAAACCAGCATATTTACTATGGATACACCCGATGTTGTTAAGAAGAAGATCTGGAATGCGTTCACAGGCGGTAAAGGAACTGCTGCAGAACAGCGCAAAGACGGGGCTGATCCAAGTATCTGCAGCATTTTCCAGTATTATTTCTATCTATTTGAAGAAGATCTCAAAAAACTCGCAGAGAAGGAGCGCAAATGCCGTGGTGGTGAAATGCTCTGTGGCGAATGCAAAAAAGACATCTTTGAAAAGATTAATCGGTTCTTAGAGAACCACCGAGAGCGGAGAGAGAAAGCCAAAGACATCATAGAGGAGTTTCACATTAAGCGCCGATAGACTTTGTTTATGTTAGGGGAGTTTTTCTGATTGATGGGTTGGGGTCAGCGTCATCCGAGTTCGAGTAGATATGAGAGGGCTTTGAAAACGGATAAAAAGTGATTGAGGCTGATTATCTTCACCCTCAACCAGATACCTCGCCACTAACAAGTCTCAAGATTAAGCAATGACTTATAAGCTTTTTGAAAATATGGTGCAAATAAACAGAAAATCCTAATCTCCGCAGCATTTAGGTACTACCTGGTCAAATGATAGACATTGGGACAAAACTGTTTCACGATTATTTCTAAATTTTCTACATTTGAATGAATAAATACGAAATAAACATGTACATTTTATAAACAAGTTTTTAACAACACAAAACAATAAATTAATAGATAGACTTATTTTTATTGTATTATGAAAAACTATCCCGCAAACGCGTAGAAAAACTACCAAACGCCCTTGAAAAAACAAAAAACACCCACTCAAAAACAAACTAGTCACCCCTACACAGAATAGAAACATAACCACACAAAAATAAAATAAAAAAAAAGAAATTTGTATTTTTGCTACTTTACTTTGTAGTCCTCTGCGTCGACCACATGCTCGCCTGAGGGGCCCTGTTCGGGTCCACTGGAGGGAGATTGTTGAGATCCTGCACCGGGTTGGGATCCTGCTTGGGCTTGGGCTTGTTGTTTGGCGGCTTCTGCGGCTGCTTGTTGGTAGACTTTGGTTCCGATTTCTTGTAGTATTTTTTGTAGTTCGTCAGTTTTTGCTTTTGCTTGGGTCATATCGTTGCTTGCTAGTGCGTTTTTGAGGTCTGTGACTGATGTGTCGATTTTGGTTGTTTCTTCGGGACTGATTTTTCCTGCTAGGTCGTTTTTGGTGCGTTCTGCTGTGTAAATGAGGCTGTCGGCTGTGTTGCGTGTTTCGGCTTCTTCTTTCTTTTTGCGGTCTTGGTCTGCGAATTGGTCGGCTTCACGGATGAGACGTTCTTTTTCTTCTTTGGAGAGTTTGGTGGAGGCTGTGATTGTGATTTTTGATTGTTTGCCTGTGCCTATGTCTTTGGCGGTTACGTTTAGGATGCCGTTTGCGTCTATGTCAAAGGTTACTTCTATTTGGGGGATGCCTCTTGGTGCGGGTGGTAGGTCTACGAGGTTGAATTGTCCCAATGAGACGTTGTCAACAGACATGGCACGTTCTCCTTGGAGTACGTGGATGGTTACTGCAGTTTGGAAGTCTGGTTATGACCAAAGTACTTGGCTACGTTTGGTGGGTATGGTGGTGTTTTTGTCAAGTACTTTGGTCATAACGCCACCCATGGTTTCAACGCCCAGTGATAGGGGTGTGACGTCGAGCAGGAGTAGGTCGGTGACTTCGCCTGTGACGACGCCTGCTTGAATGGCGGCGCCGATGGCAACAGACTCCATGGGATCGATGCCGCGTTCGGGTGCTTTGCCTAGAATTTGTTCTACGAATCGTTGGACTAGGGGCATTCTTGTCATGCCGCCGATTAGGATGATTTTGTCTACTTGTTGGGGTGTAAGTTTGGCGTCTTCGAGTGCTTTTAGCAGGGTTGGTTTGGTTTTTTCTACGATGGGTTGGGCGAGTGATTCGAGTTTTGTACGTGTTAGGGTGAGGTGGAGGTGTTTGGGTCCTGTTGCGTCTGAGGTTATAAAGGGTAAATCAATGTCTGTGCTCATAAGGGTTGATAGTTCGATTTTTGCTTTTTCTGCTGCGTCTTTTAGTCGAGACATAGCCATGCGGTCGTTTGCAATGTTTGCGCCTGTTTGGCGTTTGAATTCGTCTAGGATGTAGTCTATGACTGCTTTGTCGACATCGGTTCCGCCGAGTTGGGTGTCGCCACTTGTGCTTAGTACTTGGAAGACGCCTTTGCCAAAGTCCATAAGTGTTACGTCGTGGGTTCCGCCGCCGAAGCTAAAGACTAGGATTTTCATTTCGTGTTCGAGTTTGTCGATGCCATATGCAAGGCATGCGGCTGTGGGTTCGTTTATGATACGCATGACTTCAAAGCCGGCGATTTCGCCTGCGTCTTTGGTTGCTTGGCGTTGGTTGTCGTCGAAGTGGGCGGGTACGGTGATTACGGCTTTGTTGACGGTGCCGCCGAGGTAGGTTTCAGCGTCTTTTTTGATTTTTTGCAATACGAAGGCAGATATTTGTTGTGGGGTGTATTCTTTTCCATAGATGTTGGCTTTGTAATTGCTACCCATTTTGCGTTTGATTTCAAAGAGGGTGCCTTCGGGGTTTGTTGTTGCTTGACGTTTTGCAGGTTCGCCTACTAAGAGTTGACCATCTTTTGTGAAGGCGACTACTGAGGGAAACATTTTGCCTGCCATTGTTGGGCCTTCAGCGCTTGGGATAACGGTTGCGTGTCCGCCCTCGTAGATGGCTGCGGCTGAATTGGTTGTTCCTAAGTCGATGCCTAGGACTTTTTGATTTGTTTTTTGGTTGTTCATATTTTTTTCTCCTATATTTTTTGATTATTTTGGTTTTGTTACTTTTACGATACTGGGTCGTATCACTTTATCTTTGATTTTGTAACCTATTCGGATTTCTTCGAGGATGAGGCATGCCCCGGCGTCTTCGCGTTCTTCTACTGCGATGGCGTTGTGGCATGCGGGGTCAAAAACTGTGCCTTGTGTGCACGGTATTTGTATGACCCCCTCTTGTTCTAGGATTTTTCTGAGTTTTTTTTGGGTCATCTCGACTCCATCGACAAGAGCGGTTTGTTGATCATTTGTGTTCTTAGCGGCCTTAACTGCTAAGTCTAATTCGTCGAGGACATCGAGGAGTTCAATTATTATGCGTTCGGTGCAGTATTTTTTTATACTCTCGGCTTCGCGTTCGAAGCGTTTTTTTTGGTTTTCAAAGTCGGCTTGTAGATATCGGAGTTTGTTTAGGTATTCTTGGCTTAGTTGTTTTTCTGTGTCTAAGAGTTTTTGGAGATCTTTTTCATTGTCTTTTGTTGTTTGTGTTTTCTTTTTTTCTTTGTCTTCTGTCATGGTTTAACCTCTAGTTTGGTGTTATGTGACGTATTTTTGTGTTTTTCCAGTGTCAGATTCAGTTTGTTGGAGCTGCTGGGGAGGCAGGGCGGGCGAGTTTTCTTTTTGTGTTAGCTGTTGTTGTTCGGCTATGTGGGCTTGCTCGATGAGTTTTTTGAAGATGATTTCGGTGACTTGGTCGCCGACTGCGTCTTCTTTGAGTTCGTTGTTAAAAGCATATTTTTTGAAGGTTTCAACAATATTGTTTTTGTCGATGATGACGTTGGGGTTTGTGATTTCGGTCCAAGCGGCAGTCATGACTTTGTGTCCGAGTTCGAGGAAGATGTTGACCATAGTGGTGTAGTCGATGTCTATGGGAGCGTCTCCTGTTAGAAAGCGGCCTTTTGTCAGCAGGATTTTTTTGTCGTTTTCTGGGGTTATGGTTATGCTTCTACGCATTTTGATTCACCAAGCTAATGGGCACACATGCACCATTTCACCGATCGTACATTTGCACAGTCAACCATATAAACATTATCACCAACAAACAACAAATAACAAAACAGCCTCCAACAATATCGTTACATCAATCACAAATAGGCACTAAAAAACAGCACAAACAAACAAAAATATGTAACTACAAATCAATTCAAAAACCGTCTAACACATTTTTTAATCAAACCTGCCAGATCCCAGATAATCGAACCAAAAAAATACTGCTCACAAAAGGCAAGAACTTAAATCCAAGTCCAAACCATTCTATGAAAGTCAAAAAAAACACACTCACGGTAAGGTTGTATGCCAGAAAAAAGAGATTACTATGAGGTTCTAGGCGTTCAAAAAAGCGCACCCAAAGATGAAATTAAAAACGCTTACAGAAAACTAGCCCTCAAATACCACCCCGACAGAAACAAAGAAGCAGGAGCGGAGGATAAGTTCAAAGAAATCAGCGAAGCATACGCAGTTCTCTCAGATGACCAAAAACGAACACAATACGATAACCTCGGTCATGCAGGCTTTGGCCAAAGATACACCCAAGAAGACATTTTCCGAGGCGCAGATTTTGACTCGATCATTCGTGACATGTTCAACACTTTTTTTGGCGGAGGATTTAACAACGGATATGGTGGACGCCGCCGAGGCCAAGACCTCGCATTTGACTTAGAAATCACCTTAGAAGAAGCCGCTAAAGGCACCGAACGAGAAGCTGAAATTCCAAGAACGGAACAATGCGATGTCTGTAACGGCTCAGGCGCACGACCCGGAACACAGGCCAAAACCTGCCCGCAATGCAACGGTGCAGGCAGAGTTCAAAATACACGCAGAGTCTTTGGCGGCTACGTAGAAGTCATCCCCACAACCTGCACCATGTGTAAAGGCAGAGGTAAACTCATCGAATCACCCTGCAACAGCTGTCATGGTTCAGGTTTGATGCGCAAACGCCGAAAAATCACTGTTAAAATTCCGCCAGGCATAGATGAAGGATTCCAGTTACGCCTCCGGGGTGAAGGTGAAATAACTACCAGCGGTGGTGAACCTGGAGATCTCTACGTCATTGTTCATGTCAAACAACATGAACAGTTTATACGGGAAGGTGATGATCTCTGGCACATAGCAATGATCTCATACCCACAAGCCGCTCTGGGCGCAGAAATTTCTGTTCCCACCCTTGATGGCCCCACGACAATCAAGGTTCAAGCAGGAATACAGGTCGGCGAGGTTATAACACTTCGAGGAAAAGGTATGCCGAGGTTTCGCGGCTATGGCCGAGGAGACTTGTTGGTACGCGTGGGCATTTCGGTTCCTCAGAAACTAACCGCTAACCAAAAGGCATTGCTTGAACAGCTGGCAAAAGAATTTGGAACCGACACAAACAAAGGGCGCAAATTTCGACTCTAATTGAGATCTACACTCAACTCGCAACATCAATAAGGGTGCTTCAACTATTTACTAGTTAAGGCACCCGTTTTGTTTGTTTTTTTGCATCTGTAAACTAATGACAGTTAACATCGTCATAGCAACAATTACAAATCAGCAATAAATGTTTTTTAGAAAAATCTAAGGGTTAAGTTAATACGTTGAGGTACCTATGGAATCGTAGATAAGGATGGCAGAAGTAAAAAACAAAGGTCAAGATGTTGATGCTATAAAAGAGGTCAAGTTGCCTTGTGGATGCATCTATCAAGACAAGAGTTGGATGTTGACACGTGTTAATGAATGTGAATATCATCACCGCAGAAGGACTACAAAACGGTCCTATAGACCTAAAGCTGAGTGTGTCAAGCCGTAAAAAAGAAAATCGGGATAGTAGAAAGCTTGTTAGGCTTTGTAGATTTTTGGGTCTAGTATGGTAAAATTGTTCCCGCCGCCATGATAGAGTATGTGGGCTTTTTTGAGGTCATAACCGCTTTCGTTGAAGACGCCCATATCTGTGTAGGCTTCGACAATTTTGCCTATGAATAGGGTGTGGTCGCCTGTTGTGAATTGGTCGTTGACTTCGCATTCGAGATGAGCGATGCATTCGCGGATTGCGGGGGCTTTTATTTTTTTGCTGGGCAGTGGAGTGAGATTTGTTTTTTTGAATTTGTCAAAGCTTCTCCCGGTTAGTGATCCGCATGCATATACTGCTTGAAGGGTTTCTATGGTGGGTATGTTTACGGTGAATTCGCCTGATTCTTCTATTAGTGCGTGTGAGTGTCGGGTGGGTGCGATGCTTATGGCTATGAGGGGCGGGTTTGTGGAGGTTGGCATTGCCCAGGCGAGTGTGATTATGTTGGGTTTGTTTGTGTTGCCTGTGCATGAGACCAGGACGGTGTGCATTGGGTGGAGTAGTCGGGTGCATGATGAGAGGTTTATGGGAGTTTTTGCAGACATATAATCGCCTATGGTGTTATTGGTGTTGTGTGGGTTTATTTCTTTTTTGTTGTGGGTGGATGGCTGTTTGTTTTTGGGCGTAATTTGGGGTTTTTTGCCGAAATTTTCTTCAAAAACCAAAATTTTTATATATGTGTCCACCATGATAGTGGCAGGTATGCCGGCCATAGGGCATGGGTTCCACCTGATCCCGTACCGAACTCAGAAGTTAAGCCGTGTTCCGTTCCCGATTGTAGTGTGGTCTTAGGCCACGTGAACTTGGGAAAGCTGGCAACCTTTTTATTAACTTTTTTCATTGTTAACGAATTTATATAATTGAGTTGCCCTTCTTTTTGATGAATTAGCATAGCTTTATAACCCAGTTAGAATATTTTTTGGAGAAGTGGTGTATATAACGTGAGCTTAATTCCAGGAAGCGATTCTACTATAACTCAAGTGATCAGTTTAGTAATGTATGCGTTTTTTATAGGATTCATTTTCTATGGTCAGAAACTTCAGATGTATGTAATGATCCGAGAAGTCGAAAATTCACTCCATAAACTCCGAATTATAAAAGACAAAGGACGACAGATTGCTCTTGATACAATAAATGAAATCGGTAAACCAGCAACCGACCCCTCAGCACGAGTTGATCGTTGCCTGGATTACTTCACAATTGGCCCCCAGGGCATGGACCCACAAGGCATAGTCTACAAACTCGACCACATCCTAGATGTAAGAGATGACCGACTAAAAGAAGAAGTCAAACTTTTAGCACCCCAAGTAATAAACGATGAAATACAAATCAACAACCTTGAAAACACACTCGAAGCAGCCATGGCACTAAACTACATCTACAAAGTCGTTCGACACTACTATATCCAGGGCAGAAAAACAATGAGCCTCTATGTAATCATGCAACTCCAAATGATACTACCCATGGTCATGAAAGAAGCAGAAGCATACGCAAGCGCACTCAAAGCATTCTCATATGGTCAACCCATCGGAGACAGTGTTGGACCCCTTGTTGCATCCAAGCTCATGTACGGCTATGAAGTCCGTAAAGTACCCAAAGACTGCGTAGTCGCAACCGTTCCCTTCGAAGGCCGCACCGCAATAGTACTCAAAGCTGAAGGTCCCGGAGGTAATGTTGGTAAACCAGGTGATGCCATTGAGACAGTCATTGAAGAACAACAAGGCAAACTTGCCTGTCTCATTATGATTGATGCAGGACTCAAACTAGAAGGCGAAATGGTCGGAGAAGTCTCCGAAGGCATCGGTTCAGCCATAGGCGGACCGGGCGTAGATGCATTTAAAATAGAAGAAAAAATAACCAAGTACAAAATACGCAACTATGCCATCATCGTCAAAGAAGACATCGGTGATGCAGTATCACCTATGCGTAAAGAAATCAACGATGCAGCCGACAAAGTCATCGAACGCGTCAAAGATATGGTAAAAGAACGCACCAACGAAGGCGACACCGTCTTAATCGTCGGTGTCGGAAACTCCATCGGAGTAGGACAATAGAGGGAAATAACATGACAAGCCAAACTCAAACCAAAACTACAAGCAACAAAATCTCTAACTACCTGATGCTAACAGTCCTTATCGTGGTAGCTCTGGCTGTAGTGGCGCTACTCTTAGCGGTTCAAACCTTTATCTGGGGTGGCCAAGACAGCCAATTAGCTGCCATCATACTGGCAGGAATAGGACTAATTGCCTTAGCCATCGCAGGATTTCTAATTCATCAATCAAGAAAACAAGCCGCAGAAGTGAAACTTGAAATCCCCAAAGTCATGTCAATCATTGAATGTCAAAACAAAGAATGTAGCAACAAAACTATCCGAGAATTCCAACGCGGCGACTATGTCTTCAAAAATCTTGATGTACCCTGCCCCAAATGCAACAGCAAACAGATGATAACAGCCGCCTATAAAGAAATCAGAGAAAAAGAAAAAACCTATGCCGTATAAGCGGCTAGGTTAAAACTTCACATCCATCTTCTTTTATCAACATTGTATGCTCAGCTTGTGCAACAGGTTTTCGGCTTGCTTCAATAAATACAGGGTATGCCATAATCGATTTAGATGAAAGTAATTCTTTGAAGGCCACTTTAGAGGTTTCTTTGGGAAAAGCATCGTCTATCCAGCGTTCTGCAAAGGGCAGAGTGCGAAAATTACTTTCGATATATTTGACCATTTTTTTTGCATATTCAGTTTTTAGAGATTTTGCTTTAAGAAAACGATAAATTGTATACTGAGGATAGTCATCCACTCTAGCGATGGCATCAGGCAAAGTTACGAAAGGTTCAACCGCATAAACTTCACCTGTGTGAACTTTTTGGGGATTGTAGCCAGATACACTAGGAATTGATGTACCGGCATGGATGATGTATCTGCCGACACTATGACCGGTTAGGTTGCTGATGGGTTTAAATCCGCGGTTTTTGATGGTGGTTTCGGCTAAACTGCCAATTTTGCTCAGTTCCATACCCCCATGAATATTGTCGACAATTGCTTTTAGCGCAAGTTCCACAGTAGCAACCATGCTTCGGCCCTCAGGGCTAAACGCAACCGTAAAAGCAGTGTCAGTTACATAGCCATCAATCTGCACACCGATATCGACTTTGACAGTTGAACCCTCCGGAACGGTGGCTGTTTCGCCGGGTGGGGCAGTATAGTGTGCGGCAACTTCATTTATGCTCACGTTAACTGGAAAAGCGGGTTTACCACCTTTGTTACGGATAAGTGCCTCAGTTTTTTCACAGACTTCAAGGATGGAGATGTTTTCTTTAATCTGGCCTCTCATTTCTTCGCGTGTTTCCTTTAGAATGCGCCCTGAGAGGCGGAATTTTTCAAGTTCTTCTTTATCGTAGGGCATGGCGATTCACGGCTTATAAAGGGGATGCAGATGACACTTAAATGCATAGTTACGCACTAACGCACTAAGAAGCGTAGTAAACAATTTGTTGAGTATAGCGGAATTGACTTTGTGCATCTCAGAGATATGGAAATAGTCAGCAGGTTCTGGTGTGTCCAACTTTTAGGCGTTGTATAATGATGATGCAGATAGAAGTTGATGATGTGTTTTTTGGGTGTTTGGTCAATACTGTTGACCTAAAATGTCAAAAGTAGTTATTTTAGTAAAAGCTTAAATGCTGAACATAAGCATTAAGTTTTTTAAAAAGGCTGACAAATAAATGTCCCAAGTCCTAATCATGTAATTGGTGGTCGAATGGGAATTAAACTATCCAAATCTGATAAAACATTCATACAAAAACTCCCTGTTGGGCGTCTAGCAACAGCGACTGAGGACTGCGAACCCGTCGTGCGGCCAGTTTGGCCCGTTTTTGACGGTGTCTACTTCTATATAGCCTCTGATCCTGACACCCCTAAACTGGAACATATCGAAGCTAACCCACAGATTTCCCTAGTTATCGACGACTACGACCGCGAAAACTGGTCTAACATCAAAGGCATCCGTATCCAAGGCGAAGCAGAGTTGCTCTGGGATGGCGAAGAATACCGCTATGCCCACGCATTACTCAAAGAAAAATATCCCGAATACCAAACCGAAGAAGGCGGATGGAAAGAAGGCGACCTGCCCATAATTAAAATCACCCCAACCAGCTTTTACCGCTGGAACCAGGGAAACTTGAAATAAACCTCCCTTTTCCCATAGTCCTGTTGACACCGACAAGTTACTTACTGTACAACACACAAACGATTTCTCACGGACAAGCTACGATTCAGTGGACAAAACCAAAAGTCTGCTAACAAGATTCACTAAGAAACCTGAATACACAATATAATTTTAAATCAACAAAGAAATATATTCAGAAAACAATCATGACGCAACAATCACACGAAAAATAAACAGGGCAAGACAAAACAATCCAGCAGAAATCCAAGACAGCGTAAACACGGTACCAACAATTTATATGCTCTTAAGCAACTTTGACTAAAGGTATAAGATAGAAAGGGAATAACATGGCCTATCTGCGCAGTGAAAACGAAAAACTTGAAATTGACTATTCTGCTGAGAGAGTTTGGGGAGTTATCCCTCGAGCCGTTAAAGCGTTGCAGTGGGAAATCCAAGAAACAGACGAGAAAAACTACCTGCTAAAAATCAAAACCAAAGGAGCGTTTCTTTCTTATGGTTCAATGCTTACTGTTAAGGTAGTATCGATAGATGAAAAAATATGTCGAATGTATGTAACTGGTGAAACCCCGGTAACCACCATAACCTCTATGGCAGATTTTGGCAGAACCAGAGATCGTATCAGTATTTTTGTAGATGCCATAGCCAAAGAAATCGGAACAGAAAAAACAGGCGCTGAGTCTATGCAATAACTGCTGTGTTTAGACAACAACCAAGCGACAACACAGAGACAAAACAAAGATATATGCACTTTAGGGTAGCGCAACAAGTGGATGGTTAGTATAACGTTTGATGATGCATGTTAGACGGCGCTATGTTTCTATAGTTGTATATCAGTCGCTATGAGTCTTTGTTGGGGTAAAAAACAAACCTTATTCTGTAACTAATACTACTTTATTGTATCAGTAAGCAACAGGTATGGAGCCGTAGAAATGTCACAGTCGCAAAATCCACAAGAACCGCCACAGAAAAGTGTTGTAGGTGAGGATAAATTCAAATTTCAAATGGTTTATCTCCTGCCTATATTGGCAAGTATACTTTTTGGGTTAGGTTACGCTTCGGTATTGTTGCCTCAATCAACTCCCACTTTGCCTGTGGCCCCTATTCCGCCTGAAACCTCTGGTTCGGATTGGATGGTTGCACTCTACTTTGTGGTGGTGCTTGCATGTGGTGCTACAGTGATCTATTTTTTGCTCAAACATAAACGAAAACGCATCATAACCGGCGCAATTACACTGTGTCTAACAGTAGCCGCTATGTTGCCCTCGCTTTTCTTTTTTGTCGCCCTATCTTCGTATGTTCCCTTCTTAGCTAACTGGATAGCTATCATCGGTTTATCGGTAGCTGTTACAGTGCTCTTTATTTTGGCTATATTTCGCTTAGGTAGTAAAGTGCGCAATATTACAGTTATTTGCATAGGCGGCGCGCTTGGAATGTTTTTTAGCTACAACATTGCAACTATATCGCTTTGGAGTGCAGTTTTGATTTTGGTGTTTTTATCAATTTATGACATATTTGCGGTGTATAAGGGTCCGGTGGGTAAGATTGCCCAGTCCTCAGGTCTTGAGCAACTCCCCGGGCTGAGTTTTTCATTTAAAGATATACAGATGGGGCTGGGTGATTTGGTGTTCTACTCTATGCTCACCGGCACCATGATTTTTAGTTTTGCCCAACCCCAGAATTTTCTTGCCGCCGCTGCTTCCATTGTTGGGATTATGGTGGGTTCAGGAATTACATTTCGGGTACTGGAGAAAAAAAACATCTTTCCGGGTTTGCCGGTTCCAATTTTTTTTGGGCTATTGTGGGGGTTAGCTGTGGGCTTTTTTATGTAGCTAAACGTTTAAAGTACCCAGCCATCAATAATGAGAAGAGGATTTTATGGAGCCGTAGAAGGTTGGAATCATTGAGGGCGAACGTGGG
>Ga0209737_10002115_pt1 | contig 13975 bp, 17 predicted proteins | sample TergutCu122P3_FD_187284 | JGI IMG/M metagenome (GOLD analysis project Ga0209737, IMG submission 187284) | Cubitermes ugandensis P3 segment gut microbial communities from Kakamega Forest, Kenya - Cu122 P3 (SPAdes) (version 2) | ecosystem: Host-associated > Arthropoda: Insects > Digestive system... | reverse complement strand
CATTGATTTTTTAGCCACAAATTCTCCTGGTCATGACTTTAACCAGGCCCGCACCTCCTTTCGCTAAGAAAAATATTACCTCTATTTTCAAGCGGCCCGGAACGGCATCCCGAGAAGCTTGAGCAGCTCTCTTGCTTCTTCGTCCGTTTTTGCTGTCGTCACGATAGTGATGTCCATCCCTTGGACTTTTTCTACCTTATCGTAATCGATCTCAGGAAAGATAATCTGCTCTTTCAATCCCAGAGAATAATTGCCCCGACCGTCAAAAGACCTGGGAGAAATACCCCTGAAATCTCTTACACGGGGGAGAGCCACGTTGATAAGTTTTGTAATAAAATCATACATAACATTACCCCGCAAAGTTACTTTACATCCGATAGACATACCCTCACGCAGCTTAAAGCTGGCGATAGAGTTCTTGGCTTTGGTAATAACCGGTTTCTGGCCGGTAATGAGCCCCAGATCGGATGCCGCGGCTTCCAGGATCTTCAGATTATCTTTTCCTTCTCCGATACCCATATTAACAACAATTTTTTCTATCCTAGGGATCTGCATTACATTTTTATAAGCAAAACGCTCCGCTAATGCCGGCCTTACATCTTCAAAATATTTTTGTTTCAAATTTGACATAAGCTGTTATATCCCTCCTTACCACTGCTCTTCTTGATTACAAGTAATAAAGACTAAACCTGTTCTTTTACAACCAATCAAAAACCTGCACTTGTCTATTACTTGTCAATCAATTCTCCGCACTTTTTGCAAGCCCTGGCTCTTTTCCCGTCCGCCAGTTCCCGACTGGCAATACGGGTCGGCTTTTGGCATGAGGGGCAGATGACCATGACTTTACTGACATTAATCGGCGCCTCCGTCTCCCGGATCCCGCCTTGTGGAACCTTTTGGGTTGGACGGGAATGCTTTTTAATCATATTCACGCCTTCTACCATAACCTTGTTTTCACGGGGATGAGCGCTGACAACCGTCGATTTGCGTCCTTTATCCTTTCCGGAAAGGACAAAAACTTTATCCCCTTTACGTACATGCAGCTTGCTTGTTGACACCTTTGGGACACCTCCTTACCCTGAACAATACGTTGCCGTTTAAAGCACTTCCGGCGCCAGGGAAACAATACGCATAAAATTCCTTTCCCGCAGCTCCCTTGCTACAGGCCCGAAAATACGTGTGCCCCGGGGCGCTTTCTGATCATTAATAATAACCGCGGCATTCTCATCAAAACGGATAAAAGTACCGTCGTTTCTACGATAGCCTTTCTTTGTCCTGACGATCACTGCCCGGACAACATCTCCTTTTTTGACGACGCCCCCGGGGATCGCTTCCTTCACAGAAGCAACCACAATATCACCAACACCGGCAAATCTTCGCCTTGATCCTCCTAAAACACGAATGCACATGATCCTTCTGGCGCCTGTGTTATCGGCGACTCTAAGCACTGACTGGCTTTGAATCATCAAAGCCCCTCCTTTCAGACAACTACAGCTCTGATTTTTCTAGGATCTCCACGAGCCGCCAATTTTTATCCTTACTCAGCGGTCTGGTTTCCATGATTTTTACTTTATCTCCGGTTCTGCACTGATTATCGGCGTCATGGACCTTATATTTACTCGTCTTGCGGATAGTCTTCCCATAGAGGGGATGGTGCGCATTTCTCTCTACGGCGACCACAATCGTCTTTTCCATCTTATCGCTGACTACTCTGCCAACTCTTGTCTTACGGCTCCCTCTTTCCAAACCGGCGCCTCCTTTCTGACAGCACTACCTTGCCTCTCTTAAAGCTGCCAACTCTCTTTCCCGCAACACTGTTTTGATCCTGGCAATCCCTTTACGAACATCGCCAAGTCTCATTGTATTCTCCTGTTGGCCCGTGGCCATCTGAAAGCGTAGATTAAACAGCTCATCCTTCAGCTCCCGGATTTTCTCCTGAAGCTCTTGGTTGGAAAGATCACGGATTTCGCTCACCTTCACGGGCTTCACCACCTATTTCTTCTCTTTTCACAAACTTACATTTAATCGGTAACTTATGAGCAGCCAGTCGCATAGCTTCTCTGGCGGTATCCTCAGGAACCCCGGCCAGTTCAAACATGATCCGACCCGGTTTAACTACTGCAACCCAAAACTCCGGAGAGCCTTTACCTTTACCCATACGAGTCTCCGCAGGCTTGGATGTGACAGGCTTATGAGGGAATATTTTGATCCAAATCTTTCCCCCTCTTTTTACATACCTGGTCATGGCGATACGTGCTGCTTCTATCTGTTGGCTGGTAACCCATGCCGGTTCAGCAGCCTGTAAGCCGTATTCTCCAAAATCAATAGCTACTCCGCCTTTGGAGTAACCCTTCATCCGGCCTCTCTGGTGCCGACGAAATTTTACCCTCTTAGGAATTAACATTTTTTGCTTCGCCCTCCTTCGGAACATCCCCAGTCTGATCCTTGGATTTAGGGAGGACTTCTCCTTTATAGATCCAAACCTTGACGCCGATCCGTCCATAGGTTGTATGAGCCTCATAAAACCCGTAATCAATATTAGCTCGCAACGTCTGCAGAGGAACCGTCCCCTCATGAAACTTCTCCGTCCTGGCCATCTCCGCCCCGGCCAGACGTCCTTTACAGACGACCTTGATCCCTTTTGCTCCTGCTCTCATCGTCCTGAAAATCGCCTGTTTCATAGCCCGGCGAAAGGCGATCCTTTTAACAAGCTGCTGGGCGATACTCTCTGCTACGAGATAAGCGTCCATCTCCGGCGTCTTGATCTCCACGATATTGATGTGGACTTTCTTCCCGGTCTTCTTCTCCAGGTCGCGTCTTATCCGGTCAACCCCGGAACCGCCTTTACCGATAACCATCCCTGGCTTGGCAGTATGGATCGTAATCCGCATATTGCTGGCTGCACGGCCTATTTCAATCGTAGAGATGCCCGATCCATCCAGTTCTTTTTTAATAAAATCCCGCACGCTTAAATCCTCGTGCAGCAGATCCTTATATTCCTTCTCAGCATACCAGCGTGAATCCCAATCCCTGATAATACCGATTCGAAAACCAACGGGACTAATCTTTTGCCCCAACGATCTACCCCTCCTTTCTTTCCTGCAGCATGACAGTAATATGACTCGTTCTCTTACGTATCCGCGAAGCTCTCCCCTTAGCCCGCGGCCGGAATCTTTTGAGCGTAGGCCCTTCATCTACGTATGCTGTGGAGATAAATAACTCATCCCGGCTCATTTCATTATTATGTTCCGCATTGGCAATGGCGGATTTCAATACTTTTTCAATAATCTTTGAGCCTTTTTTGGGGGTATAGCGCAAGATCCCCAATGCTTCTCTTACATTTTTACCTCGGATGAGATCCATGACTATCCTTGCTTTTCGGGGAGCAATTCTTAAATATTTGGCTTGAGCTTTTGCTTCCATCCTTTAAAACCCCCTTCACTTCATGCCGCTCGTCGACCATCCTTCACAGAACAAACGCACTGCTGATCCTAACATGGGAAATTGCGTTAGCGGCACTTATTTCAAAGACGTTGACCTTTCAGTATGGTGTCCGTGGCCGCGGAATGTTCTTGTCGGAGCAAACTCACCAAGCTTATGACCGACCATATCTTCCGTAATATAAATGGGCACGTGCTTTTTCCCGTCATGCACGGCGATGGTATGGCCGACCATCTCCGGGAAAATAGTGGAGCGTCTTGACCATGTCTTAATAACCCTTTTATCTCCAGCCGAATTCATTTTATGAACCCTGGCCAGTAACCTCTCATCCGTATAAGGCCCTTTTTTTAGAGAACGTCCCATTAAATCTAAATCACCCCTTTACTTAGAACGCTTTTTCACGATAAACTGATCAGACTTATTCTTCTTGGCCCTGGTCTTATAACCCAATGTTGGTTTTCCCCAAGGAGTGACCGGGCTCTTGCGTCCGATAGGCGCCCTGCCCTCGCCGCCGCCATGGGGATGGTCTACAGGGTTCATAACAGAACCTCTTACAGTTGGCCTTATCCCCAGCCATCTGGAGCGACCGGCTTTACCGACGGTTAGGTTCTCATGCTCAACATTCCCTACCTGTCCCACTGTAGCCTTGCAATTAACAGGGACAAGCCTCATCTCCCCTGAAGGGAGCCTGAGGTTGGCATACTTACCCTCTTTTGCCATCAACTGGGCTACTCCGCCGGCAGAACGGACTATCTGGCCGCCTTTGCCCGGAATCATCTCGATATTATGCACCAAAGTACCAACAGGGATGTTCTTCAGCGGCAAAGCATTCCCCGGTTTGATCTCTGCTCCCGGCCCGGAACTGATGGTCATCCCCACATTCAGACCTACAGGCGCAAGAATATACCTTTTCTCTCCGTCCACATAATGCAGGAGCGCAATACGGGCAGAACGGTTCGGATCATACTCTATAGCGGCAACTTTAGCCGGAACACCGTCTTTATTCCTTTTGAAATCAATTATTCTATATTTACGCTTATGCCCCCCGCCCTGGTGCCGGACCGTAATCCTCCCTGCGGAGTTGCGCCCAGAATGCTTCTTGAGCGGCTCTAGGAGTGACTTCTCCGGCTCTTTTTTTGTTATCTCATCAAAGCTGGAGACAGTCATAAAGCGCCTGCCCGGCGAAGTAGGGACAAATTTTTTGATAGCCACTTTTCTATGATACCTCCTTCCTCCAAAAATCATACAGAAAACTGCTTATGCTATGCAAAGCTACTTAACGCTGCTCAAAAGCTACTCAAAAATCTCGATAGGTTTGCTGCCTTCTTTAAGCTTAATAATCGCTTTTTTACGATCCGGTCTGAAACCGCTGTGCCGTCCGACCCTTTTAGGCTTTCCGTCGACATTTATCGTATTGACAACAGCTACCTGAACACCGAAAAGGGATTCGATAGCTTTTCTGATCTCGATCTTGTTCGCTCTTTTATCCACCACAAACACATACTTGCCTTCATCCATTAAGCTGGTCGCTTTTTCAGTCACCAACGGTTTTATAATGATATCCCGGGGATCCTTCATGAAGCGAACACCTCCTCTACCGCAGCCACCGCGTCTTTCGTCAAGATCAACCGGTCATGCTGGAGAATATCCAGCACATTGATCTGCCTGGCTAATGCTGACGTCACACCGGGGATATTGCGACTTGACTTATAGACATTGGCGTCCGGTTCTGCGGTGACCAAAAGTACCTTCCCCTGCACTTTGAGGTTATCCATTAAACGAACCACCTCTTTTGTTTTTGGTTCCGGCAACTCAAGGCCATCCAAAACCAAAAGCTTATCCTCTTTAAATTTGGAGGAAAGGGCAGAATAAAGGGCTGCACGACGCATCTTTTTCGGCAATAAATACCGATAGCTGCGAGGCTTGGGACCGAAAGTAACCCCGCCTCCCCGCCAAATCGGCGAGCGGATACTGCCATGGCGCGCTCTCCCTGTTCCTTTTTGACGCCAAGGCTTTCTGCCTCCACCTGATACCTCTGCTCTGCCTTTAGTGCTGGCTGTCCCTCGGCGGCGGTTGGCCTGGAGCATCTGGACCACGTCAAAAAGCAAGTGTTCCTTGACCTCAGCATCAAATATAAGCGGGTTCAACTCCAACTCTCCGACCCGGTCACCTTGCATGTTAAAGACATCCACTGTGGGCATGCTATTTTTGCCCCCTTTCTTAGCTAACCTTTCTTAGCTGACTTTAACGGAATTTTTTACCATTAATAGACCGCCCCGAGGACCCGGTACGGCGCCTTGAATCAATAAAACATTCTGATCGGGGTCTGCTTTGACTACTTTAAGTCTCTGAACAGTGACCCTATCTCCGCCCATCCGACCGGGAAGAGCAGTTCCTTTAAAAACGCGCGCCGCGTCGACTCCCCCCAGGGATCCGGGACCTCTATGATAGTGGGATCCATGAGTCTTCGGACCTCTGCCGTAACCCATTTTTTTAATCGATCCGGCAAACCCTTTGCCCTTGGAGATACCGGTAACATCTACATACTCTCCCTGAGCAAAGATATCCGCTTTAATCTCCTGCCCTACTTCATACTCGTCAGTACCTGCAAGACGCAACTCTCTGACGAATTTTAACGGTTTAACCCCAGACTTATTAAAATGTCCCAGTTGAGGCTTGTTCAGGCGACTCTCCTTAACCGGTTTGAAGCCGACTTGCAATGCAACATAGCCGTCTTTCTCCATAACGCGTTTGCTGATCACAATACATGGTCCGGCTTCAAGGACAGTCACCGGTATGGAACGCCCCGCCTCGTCGAAAACCTGGGTCATACCGACTTTTCTGGCTAAAATACCTTTCTTCATCTTGTATACCCCCCTCCCCGGAGAAACCTAAAGTTTAATTTCAATATCAACACCTGCTGGCAGATCCAGCCTCATAAGAGCATCCACGGTCCCCGGAGTCGGATCCACGATATCGATCAATCTTTTATGCGTCCGCATTTCAAACTGTTCCCGTGAATCCTTGTATTTATGAGGCGCTCGGATAACTGTATAAACTGTCTTCTCCGTAGGGAGCGGAACCGGACCGGAAACGGACGATCCTGTCCGACTGGCGGTATCCACTATCTTTCTGGCTGATTGATCTAGCAGCTCATGATCAAAAGCCTTCAACCTGATACGTATCTTTTGGTTCGGCATCTTAATCCTCCTTAGGCGTCTGATTACTTGATGCAGACTACTCCGTAGAAATTCCCCGTCTCTGTCAAAACAAACTAAACAAAGGCGGCAACCTTCTCTTTCATCGTTAGCCGCTGTATTTATTCAATAATAGAGGTCACGACTCCCGCGCCCACGGTGCGACCGCCTTCACGAATAGCGAAACGCAGCCCTTCCTCAGTGGCGATGGTGGTTATCAGTTCGATGACCATGTTGATATTATCCCCGGGCATAACCATCTCAACCCCTTCGGGAAGAATGATATTGCCTGTCACGTCAGTTGTACGGAAATAAAACTGGGGACGATAACCCGGGAAAAATGGCGTATGACGCCCACCTTCTTCTTTTTTCAGAACGTATACCTCAGCATTGAATTTGCTGTGGGGCTTGATGCTCCCCGGCTTGGCCAAAACCTGGCCGCGCTCGATCTCTTCACGGTCCACGCCCCGCAGCAGGACCCCAACATTATCCCCTGCTTCCGCTTCATCCATGGACTTGCGGAACATCTCCAAACCGGTCGCCACCGTCTTGCGGGGACGCTCGCTGAAGCCTACGATCTCTACGTCGTCACTGACATGGATCACGCCGCGCTCTATACGGCCCGTCGCAACAGTGCCCCGGCCGGTAATGGTGAAGACGTCTTCCACAGGCATAAGGAAACTCTTTTCTTTGTCGCGCAGCGGAGTCGGAATATAATCGTCAACCGCAGTGATAAGCTCCCAGATCACCTTGCAACTGGGACAATCTTCTTTGCCGCAGCCACATTCCATCGCCTTCAAAGCCGAACCAATGACAATGGGTATGTCATCCCCGGGAAACTCATACATATTGAGCAGATCCCGGATTTCCATCTCTACCAGTTCCAAAAGCTCCGGATCGTCTACCATATCAGCTTTATTCATAAAGACAATGATAAAGGGGACGCCAACCTGACGGGCAAGCACGATATGCTCACGTGTCTGGGGCATCGGTCCGTCCGCAGCGGATACAACCAAGATCGCTCCGTCCATCTGCGCGGCGCCGGTGATCATGTTCTTCACATAGTCAGCATGCCCGGGACAGTCCACATGGGCGTAGTGGCGATTCGGCGATTCGTATTCCACATGGGCGGTGGCAATGGTGATACCACGCTCACGCTCTTCAGGCGCTTTATCGATAGCATCAAAATCCATCCGGTCAGCAAGCCCCTGGGCTGATAAACAATAAGTAATCGCCGATGTCAATGTCGTCTTGCCATGGTCAACATGCCCAATAGTCCCTACGTTCACGTGAGGTTTGGTACGCTCAAACTTTTTCTTAGCCATTTTAACTTTACCTCCTTGATAAAAATATAATTTACATGTAATTTTTTAAACCAATGTCTTGCTCACAACCTTCTCCGCTAAATGGGGGGGAAGGTGAAAATAATGTGAAAACTCCATAGAGAATGTTCCCCGGCCTTGGGTATGGGAACGAAGATCCGTTGCATATCCGAACAGCTCAGAGAGGGGAACATTGCCTCTGACCACCTGGCTTCCGCCTTTGGATTCAAACCCTTCGATTTTGCCGCGCCGGGCGTTGACGTCTCCGATTACCTCGCCCATATACTCTTCCGGGATAATGATCTCCACCTTCATGATGGGCTCCAAAAGAACCGGTTTCGCCAGGCCCATAGCCTTCTTAAAAGCCTGAGAACCGGCAATCTTGAAAGCCATCTCAGATGAATCCACCTCATGATAAGAACCGTCCAGCAGGGTTGCTTTCACATCAATAACCTGATACCCTGAAATGATACCGCTGGAAAGCGCTTCCCGGACGCCTTCATGCACAGCGGGAACATACTCTTTCGGTATTGTCCCACCGACTATACGATCCTCAAAAACAAACCCGCTCCCTCTTTCCAGAGGCTCGATCTGCAACAATACATGTCCATACTGGCCCCGTCCGCCCGATTGCCGTACAAACTTCCCTTCAGCACGGGCTATATTTAAAATCGTCTCTTTATAAGCAACTTGAGGCCGACCAACATTAGCCCCCACATGGAACTCACGCATAAGCCGGTCCACGATCACTTCCAGATGCAGCTCGCCCATCCCATTGATAATAGTTTGCCCTGTTTCCTCATTGACGGTAGCGTAGAAGGTAGGATCCTCCTCTGAAAGCTTCTGCAGCGATGCAGTCATCTTATCCTGATCGGCTCTTGTTTTGGGCTCGATAGCTACAGCGATGACCGGCTCGGGAAACTTGATGTTTTCCAGGATGATCTTTGCATTCTCCGCACAGAGCGTATCTCCTGTAGAGGTCTTCTTCGTTCCGACCAAAGCGACAATATCACCTGCGCCGGCAGAAGCAAGCTCTTCTCTGTGGTTGGCATGCATACGCAAGATTCTCCCGATCCGCTCTCTGACCTTTTTACTGGAATTATACAGATAAGAACCGCTGTTGATTGCGCCGGAATAAATACGCACAAAAGTCAGCTTACCCACATAGGGATCCGTCATAATCTTAAAAGCAATCGCAGCAAAAGGCGCCTTTTCGTCTGCTTCCCTGGTGTATTCTTCCTTTTCATCAGGGCTTAAACCCGTCACTGGAGGGACCTCCAAAGGAGAAGGAAGATAATAAACCACAGCGTCCATCAACGGTTGCACACCTTTGTTTCTATAAGAAGAACCACAGAGCACAGGCACAAAATTATGCTCTATAGTAGCTTCGCGCAGACTTTGGCGTATCTCTTCAGGAGAGATGTCCTCACCATCCAGATACTTCTGCATAATCCCTTCATCAACTTCAGCCAGGGCTTCCAGCAGGCTCTCTCTGTAGCGTTCCGCCAGTTCGCGCATCTCAGACGCTATCTCTGTCTCATTGCTGCTGGTCCCCAGATCATCCATATAAACAAAAGACTTCTGGAGGATCAAGTCTACATAACCTTGAAACTTATCCTCTGCTCCGATGGGAATCTGGACAGGGACGACATTAGCCTTCAGTCTGTTGCGAATCATTCGCAACACATTGAAAAAATCCGCCCCAGTGATATCCATTTTATTAACATATGCGATCCGGGGCACGCTGTATTTATCAGCTTGACGCCAAACTGTCTCCGACTGTGGCTCAACGCCCTCTTTGGCGCAGAAAATGCCGATGGCGCCATCCAGGATCCTCAATGACCTTTCCACCTCTACAGTAAAGTCCACGTGCCCTGGTGTATCTATAATATTAATTATAGAATCTTTCCATTGGCACGTTGTGGCAGCAGAAGTGATAGTAATACCTCTCTCCTGCTCCTGGATCATCCAGTCCATCGTAGCCGCACCGTCGTGCACCTCACCGAGCTTATGCACTTTGCCTGTATAAAAAAGCATACGCTCGGTTGTGGTAGTCTTGCCACCGTCGATATGGGCGATAATTCCTATATTTCTTACTCGTGTTAAATCCATATACGACTCCTCCTTTGCCCGGGTGCTCAGCGAATCAGACCGGAAAATTACCAGCGATAGTGTGCAAAAGCTCTGTTTGATTCAGCCATCTTATGGGTATCTTCTTTTTTCTTAATCGTTACACCCGTATTATTTGCCGCGTCCAAAAGCTCACCGGCTAATCTCTGGGCCATTGTCTTCTCTCCGCGCTTTCTGGCATTGTTCACAAGCCAGCGAATAGCGAGGATAAGCTTCCGTTGACTGTTGACTTCAACCGGAACCTGATAGGTTGCCCCTCCCACGCGGCGTGGTTTTACTTCCAAGACGGGGGAAGCATTGCGTATCGCCGTATCAAAAGTCTCCAGAGCATCCTTGCCCGTCTTCTCTTTCATTATATCCATAGCATCATAAAGAATCGAGCGTGCGACGCCCTTATTCCCGTCATACATCAATTTATTAGCAAAACGAGAGATTGTAGTGCTATTGTAAATGGGATCCGGCAACACTTCTCTCTTCGAAACCGAACCTTTTCTCGGCAAGAGATATCCCCTCCTTTCTATATGATTACATGTATATATTTAAGATTAGGCCTTCGGCCTCTTTGTCCCGTATTTGGAACGCCCTTGCTTTCTCTTGTCTACCCCTGCAGCATCAAGAGCTCCTCTGATCAGGTGATACCTTACTCCCGGCAGGTCTTTCACCCGGCCGCCCCTGACCAAAACCACGGAGTGCTCCTGAAGATTATGACCAATCCCTGGAATATAAGCTGTCACCTCTATACCGTTTGTCAAACGAACCCGAGCGATCTTCCGCAAAGCAGAATTCGGCTTCTTTGGAGTTGTCGTTGAGACCCTGGTGCAGACGCCTCTTTTTTGCGGAGACCCTTCTAAAGCCGGGGCAGTCGATTTTTTGATCAGCTTTGTTCTGTTTTTTCTAATAAGCTGGCTTAATGTAGGCACCATCGCACCTCCCTTCCGATTTTAAAATTTAGTCTTCCAGAATAGCTGCCATAGCAGCGCCTACTTTAATATTACATGCTTTGCCGAGCTCTGCCATTGTTTCCACATAAAAAAGAGATATGCCCTTCTCCTGGCACAAACGCAAAACAGGCAAAGTCACTTTTTCTTCTGCATCATTGGCAATATAAACAGCTCGCGTTGCATTGCTTTCAATAGCTTTTACGGTCTGACGCATCCCTACAACTACTTTTCCGGCTTCTTTAAGCTTTTCCAGCGCCACTTTTCAGAGTCACCTGCTCTTTCCGACAGATTCATCGCTGGCTTATCTAAACAAGCACACTTTTGTATTTTAGCATCGCTGAAAACAAAAGTCAATTAAATTTATACTCGGATCGCGAATAAATACTTCTATTATTCATATTTTAATTCTGGATCTTCGTTCAGCTCGTCCTCTTCCTCCATATCGCCGCCAAGATCTTCACTCAGTTCGTCGCCCTCAATATCGACGTCAAAATCCTCACTGAACTCAGCTTCATCCATATCATCGTCAAAATCCTCACTCAGTTCATCGTCTTCCATATCGACGTCAAAATCCTCATTGAACTCAGCTTCATCCATATCGTCGTCAAAATCTCCGCTCATTTCATCGTCTTCCAGATCGACGCTAAAACCCCCGCTCATTTCGTCGTCTTCCAGATCGACATCCAGATTATTATCCAGATCAACGTCCAAGACGTCATCTATAAAATCCTCGCCCAATACATCCTCGTCTATTTCAACACTACTCAAGAAATCGTCATCTTCGAAACCTTCTTCTGTCAACGGCGTCAGCTCCAGGCCTAGGTCTTCCATCTCCAGATCCATATCGTCAAGAACATCAGCGGCAAGGAGCTCATCCATACTAAGAGAAAACTTATCTTCCAGCTCGCCGCCTGCTTCTTTATGCCCGGAATCCTCACCAAAATCAGGCATAACATCAGGCTCTCCGTCTTCCTGATCCGGATAGAGCACTTCGATATTCCTGTATCGTGACATCCCCGTCCCTGCAGGAATAAGCTTGCCGATAATAACATTCTCCTTTAGCCCCAGTAAAGGGTCATTCTTGCCCTTAATGGACGCCTCGGTCAAAACCCGGGTCGTCTCCTGGAAGGACGCCGCAGAGAGGAAAGAATCTGTAGCCAGGGACGCTTTGGTAATCCCTAAAAGGACCGGCCTTGCCACAGCAGGCTTGCCCCCTGCCTCCATAATACTGCGGTTCACTTCTTCCACGACAAAACTATCTTCCATACTTTCGGGCAAAAGATCCGTATCCCCGGCATCCTCAATCTTGACTTTCTTCATCATCTGACGGATCATGACCTCAATATGCTTATCATTGATATCCACCCCTTGCAGACGATAAACCCTCTGCACCTCTTGCAGCAGATACAACTGCACGCCTCTGATCCCTTTCACTTTAAGGAGATCATGGGGGTTAATGGAGCCCTCGGTCATCTCCTGCCCTGCTTCCACATAATCATTATCTCTAACCTTCAACCTGGCGCCATAAGGCACCTGGTAATTTTTGATCTCGCCATGGGAAGACTGCACCTTGATCTCTCTCTTGCTGCGGGCTTCTCTCAGCTCAACCTGCCCCGCTATCTCGCTGATCAAGGACTGCCCTTTAGGCTTGCGCGCCTCAAAAAGCTCTTCCACCCTGGGTAAACCCTGGGTGATATCATCTCCGGCCACCCCGCCGGTATGGAAAGTACGCATAGTCAACTGGGTTCCCGGCTCGCCGATAGACTGGGCGGCGATGATCCCCACCGCTTCCCCTATTTCCACCAGGTTGCCGGTAGCCAGGTTACGTCCATAACATTTAATGCAGACCCCAAAACGAGATTTGCATGTAAGCACCGAACGAATACTAACGCTCTTGATCCCAGAAGCAGTGATATTTTGTGCGATCTCCTCATCAATAAGCTCATCTGCCAGCACCAGGACCTGACCTGTTTCAGGATGCAAAATATCTTCCTGGGCAAAACGGCCTACAATTCTTTCACTCAAGTTCTCGATAACATCATCGCTGACTTCTTCGGTATCCTTCAGCTCGCTGACAGTGATCCCCTGCATGGTCCCACAATCCAGATCCCTGACGATCACATCCTGAGCCACGTCCACCAACCGCCTGGTCAGGTAACCCGAGTCAGCCGTCTTTAAAGCCGTATCAGCCAAACCCTTGCGGGCGCCATGAGTAGAAATAAAATACTCTAAAACAGTCAGCCCCTCACGGAAATTAGCCTTAATAGGCAAGTCGATGATCCTTCCTGTGGGGTCTGCCATGAGCCCCCTGATCCCAGCCAACTGTGTAATCTGCGATTCATTACCCCGGGCGCCTGACTGAGACATCATATAAATTGGGTTGAGGCTGGCAAAGCCGCTCATCAGATCCCCGGAAATCCTATCCTTGGCTTTATGCCAGATAGAGATAACCCTGTCATATCGTTCATCAGAGGTAATGAAACCCCGGCCGTACTGCTTCTCAATCTCCTCGACCTGCTTATCTGCTTCGGCGAGGATTTCCCCTTTAGTCTCGGGAACGACGATATCGTCAATCCCGATGGTCACGCCTGCCACAGTAGCATAACGAAAGCCGAGTTTCTTAATATCATCCAATATCTCTGCCGTCTTCGTATTCCCGTATTTACGATAACACATGGCGATCAACTGACCCATAAAATTCTTCTTCAAAGGATTATTTACCGCCAACTGCGGCAGTCTCCTCCACAGATCTACAGGGCTCTGATCCACTCTGAAGCAGAAGTAACCGTCTTGAAGCGGCCGATGCGTATCAGCATGATTAATATAAGGAAAATCCGCCGGGAAAATATCGTTAAAAATCAGCTTCCCGGGGGTCGTAAGCAAGTATTTCTTATCATCCCTCTCGGGATAAAGATTGATCTTATCAAAACCAGTAATATCTACC
>Ga0209737_10002113_pt1 | contig 13983 bp, 10 predicted proteins | sample TergutCu122P3_FD_187284 | JGI IMG/M metagenome (GOLD analysis project Ga0209737, IMG submission 187284) | Cubitermes ugandensis P3 segment gut microbial communities from Kakamega Forest, Kenya - Cu122 P3 (SPAdes) (version 2) | ecosystem: Host-associated > Arthropoda: Insects > Digestive system... | reverse complement strand
ATATCCCCATGGCTGACGTGTAACGAACGTGAACGCCAAGTTCACGTGCAGTTCACGCCAATCGATTACCCAGGGGTCTTACGCCGCTTTTGATAAAATAATTTTTGTCAATACAAAATATGAAAAAAACAACAACTATTTCCGATTTCCCTGCGCAAAAAAGCCGACTTTCCCTAGTTTTTTTGGGAAGCCGGTTTTTTTGTCCTCGCAACTCCAATTCACTTAATGTTTTAAGGTTTCGGCGGATTCGGGTTTCAGGTCCTGAGCGAAACGTATTTTTGCCAGGGCGCAAATTCGCCAAACTTCCTGAGCAGAGGCGACTTCGATCCATACACATATTCATCGTTGCCGATATACCTATCCATTTTCAGGTTCCTGATCTTGTTTATTCCCAGTCTGCCCCGGAAAATATCCAAGGAAGACTCGCCGGAAACATTTTCGGCGGTAGCGGGCAGCAAAGTGGTATTGCTGATGTAATCCCCTGTATTGGTGAAATTGCGGGTCCATCCCACGTTGTAATTCCGGATGGGATTTTCCAAGGGAGTGGTATTGCCGTAAATACTTTGTTCGGGTATGAGCGGGTAGCCAAGGTCAGTCCACGCGCCTTCCCTGAGGCTGTCTTCGCTGCTGTTGGCTTTGTGGGCGATGGTACCGACAAAAACTTCTTTGGGCTGAGTGCAATCGAAAGGATCCAGCCTCTTTCTTTCCGTCCAAAGCCTAGCAATAGCATTTGGATTGTCTAAGCCATTGACGTAATCGATTTCCACCGGAACGGAGATATACAGGGGGGAACCGCTGACATCCCAGGCATCCCAGTTGCTGGGTAAACTATTGATCACGAGCCCGCTGTAATAGGCGAAAATGTTGTTGCTCTCTTTCAAGGGGACATATTTATTTTCGGTGATAATCAACAAATCCAAATTCCTGAACCAGTCCGCATTCTCGTTTCTGATGGCGGCAACGGTTGTCTTCATCCTGAAAATCTCATTTCCGGAGTCGTCAAGGAGCACAAGCGTGCCGCCCGCTGCCTTGTATTGCCCGGCGAGGTCGTTGAGGGTGTCTCCGCGGACCACATAGTGCTTGACCGTCAGCAAATCATATATAAACAGCCTCACGCCGTTTTCAAGCTCCGCTTTTAAATGGTCCCTGTTGCCGTAGCGGGTTTCGTTGCGAAGGGCAAGATCGTTGAAATAGTTTTCGTTGTTGTTGCGGATGGCCTCGGGCACCGTGCCGTAGGCCTTCGCGATGCTGTCCAAGCTCTCGCCGCGGACAACCCAGTGGAACACTCTCGTAAGATACCAAATGTCTTCGGGGGGGCCGGGGTTATATGCGGGGGTGACGTTTTTGAAATTGCCGCCGGTTTCGTAAGCGAGGGTGGGGAGCGTGATTGCGAAGAGCATGAAGAGAGCCATAAGCAGGGATAAAAGTTTTGCGTGTTTTTTCATTTTTTGTTCCTCCAATAAAAATAATTGATTTGGTTTGTTTTTGTTTGTGATACCATTATACCACACGGCCTGCAAAAATCTGTAATCTCTTTTTTCCCTGTGCGAAAAAACCGGCTTCCCTTGGTTTTACCAAAAGAAACCGGTTTTTATACGCCTACAGCGGAACGGATTCAATATATGCTAATCATAATCGCCAGATTGGGTTATTTCGCCGTCCTCTGTATTTATCTCATTCGGTTCTTGTGCTTCTGTAGGAAGTGTTTCAGTTGGCTTGGGTGCTTCTGTCGTAGGAGGGTCTACCCCCGAATTTCCTATTGTGTTCGGTGAGTCTATTGATGGATTCGTAGATTCTTTAGAGGAATCAATATATTTGCCGTCGATAAATTCACCTTCATACACTTTGCCATCCGCCGTCGTGAGCTTCCCGTACCCCGATGCAACCCCGTTCTCAAAATTCCCGTCATACACATCGCCATTCACATATGTTAATTTCCCTTTACCAGATCTAACCCCGTTTTCAAAATTCCCTTTATACATTTTATATTCGTTGTCATTCGCCCATATGTATGTCCCATATCCCGATTCAACCCCGTTCTCAAAATTCCCGTCATACACGTCACCATTCGATTTCGTTAATTTTCCCTGACCTGTCCTAACTCCTTTCACAAAAATCCCTTTATACATCTTATATTCGTTTCCATTCGACCACGTGTATGTTCCATATCCATGAATATTATCTTTTTCAAAATCCCCTTCATACACATCGCCATTCGCCTTCGTGAGTTTTCCATTCCCGGATTTAACCCAATTCACAAAATTCCCTTCATAAACTTTATATTCGTTACTATTCGCCCATGTGTATGTCCCTTGTCCCGATGCAGCCCATTTTACAATGTCTCCTTCATATATGTCACCATTCTCCAATGTGTATTTACCTTGACCTGATGCAATTCCATTCTCGAAATTCCCGTCATACACGCTGCCATTCGTCTTCCATGTGTATTTCCCTTGACCCGAGATAACATCGTTTTCAAAATTGCCTTCATACACATCGCCATTCGATTTCGTGAGTTTCCCATGTCCAGACCTAACTCCGTTCACAAAATTCCCTTCATATTTGTCGCCGTTTGGATATTCTTTTTTATGAAAACCTTCCAAACTCGTTGGCTCAGGTGTGGTTGTTGGCGGTTCGGTTGGTTCGATGGGGGTTTCTGGTTTTGGTTCGGTCGTAATTGATTCTGTCGATTCTTCCGTTGTTTCGGTGGTTGTATCCGTTGGTGTTGGTTCGGGCGTGGATGATCCGGTCGATTGTGTCGATGTCTGGTCTCCTTGGGTATCGGGTAAAATGCCATCGCTTGTCATAAATACATAAGCCGCTAACGCCGCTGACGTCAATACAAAAAACAAAACGACCAATCCGGCGATTTTCGCGCCTGAACTCTTTTTTTGCTTCGTTTTGACTTTGGTTTCCGCATCGTTTGCCTCGGCATTTTCCCCTGCGGCAATCAAGGCTTTTTTGAATTCGGCGGCGGACTGGTACCGTTCTCCCGGGTCATACGCACACGCTTTCAGTATCACACGCGCCAATTTTTCGCTCGCGTTGGCGGGCGGAGGTGGGCGCTCCCCATGAAGGCGCCTGAGGCACGCTTCATCGTTTTCCCGTTTCAGCGGGGCGGTTTTTCTGTGCGGGTCGATAAACGGCAGCCTCTTGTTGTTCGCCAGCACATACAAAACAATCCCCAGCGAATATATATCGACCTTCGCCCCGTATGCTTTCAGACCGAAAATCTCCGGGGCCATGAAATACCCGGTTCCCGTTTTGGTGTGCGCGCCGCTTGTTTTGTCCAACTTGCGCGATATCCCGAAATCCCCCAGTTTGTAATTGCCCGACTTCGTGACCAATATATTGTCGTACTTGATGTCCCTGTGGATGATCGGCGGTTTTTGCTTGCCGCACAATTCGAGGGCCGAACATATGTCCACCCCCAATTTTATGATTTCGCTTTCCGGCAATTTTCCGTTTTCCGATATTTCGTTTATATGCGCATCCAAAGCGGTGAGCAAATCCATGCGTATATGGATCTGATAGCCGATGTTTTCGGTGTTTTCGATCACTTTGTAGTCCTCGATGTGCACCACATTGGCCGATTCCCCGAGTTGGACCATGATTTCGATTTCGCCGACGCATTCGTTTTTGATGTCCTCCACGAGCCGTTTCCTGTCGTCCTGGCTCAATTTGTGTTTTTTCATTTCGTTCAAATCGTTTTGGGACGGAATCGTTATGATCTTTATGGCGGATTGCATTTCGACGAGGCGGTTTTTGTTTTTGGCCTTGTAAACCCGGCCGTATTGCCCGCTGCCGAGATATTCGGTTATTTCCCATTCGTCCCACGCCGATTTTATATTTTCGTCCATTTCCATTCCACAAACCCCGAATTTGAAATTTATTTGTTTCTTCCTTATCTATTCTACATCAGAAAACGATTTTTGTCAATACAAAAAACCGCAAAAACCGCATTTATTTTCGTTTCCAATACGCAAAAAAAACGGTTTACTCTGGCATTACCAGAAGAAACCGGTTTTATTCGACGACTTCGGGGACCAATGATTTGTCGTATCTGTAGTTTTCGTAGGCGGTCGGGGTGATCCGCGAAAATTCCCGAGCCTGGCTCTCCGTGAACATGAATTTCCTGTCGATGGACACATAGCCGTTCGGCGAGGGGTCGAAATGGTACCAGCCGTCGCCCACGTTGACGATGTTCCAGTAATGCTGCACCGGCGCGTCGATCCTTGTGACCGTCATGTTGTCTATCCCCGCCCGGGTGAGAAGCACCCGCGACGCCGCCATGTATGTGTAGCAGTCCCCCGTGCCCCTGTGAAAACAGTTGTAGGCCGCCTGCGCGATCTCCCTGGGGCAGACTGAGGCCGAATACTTCATTTTGCCGTGGATCCAGTAGAATATGGCTTTGGCTTTTTCGTATTTGCTCATGTTTTGGTTGGTTATGCGGGATAAGATACCATCCGCCATCTCGTTCACCAGGTCCATATCGACCGCCCTCACGGTCACGGTGCCCCTGGCCTCCGCCCTGTTCCCGCTGCTGTCGGTCGCGGAGTAAATCACCGTGTAAACCCCGGGGACGTTCAGGTTCACCCTGCTGCTGTCCACAATTAGCTTCACATCCGTGTCGAAGTCGTCGGTGACCGTCACCCCGGCCCGGTAGCTGACCGTCCCGCCCGCCACCACCCATTTGTCCAAATCCCCCGATATTGTGGGCGGCGTCCTGTCCTGCGGCAGCAGTTTTTTCAGCGCGAGCGTTTCGGTGAGGGCCTGCGTTTTGGGCGGGCTTTGCGTTTCATCTGGTTTTTGCACTGCGGGTTTTTCGGTCGCTTTGGGGGCAGCCGCTGTGGTTTCTGGATAAGGCGATACCTGCTGCGCCGGGTTTTTTTGGCTCCACGACAAAATCTCGCTTTCCAAAAAGGTCGAGCTTTGGGTTTCGCATTCGGTTTCGCGCAAAACAACGGTCTGTCTTTCGGTTGTTTCGATTACTTCGCGCTCTTTTTTTATCGCCGCATCCGCCACCAAAATCAATGCCCCGGCAAACAAAAACAAAATCAGGACGATAAAGGATATATTGGTTTTCCCGCGCTTCGCGATGATTTTCATATTCATATATTGACCACTTCCATTTTTCGATGTATTTATTATACAGCGTTTTTAATGTTGTGTCAAGCGTTTTTTCCGAATTTCCGAATTTGATATTCTTCCGGCCGGAATTGCAAAAAAAACCGGTTTCCCTTGGCTTTGCCAAAAGAAACCGGTTTATTCGGATATTTTGGGGGTTCGGCGGATTCTATGTTCCGGTCCTCAGCGAAACGTATTTTTGCCAGGGCGCAAATTCGCCAAACTTCCCGAGCAGAGCCAGCCTCGACCCATACACATATTCATCGTCGCCGACAACCCTGTCCATCTTCAGATTCCTGATCTTGTTTATGCCCAGTTTGCCCCAGAAAATATTCAGGGGGGATTTGCCATATATATACTCGGCGGTGGCGGGCAGCAGAGTGGTGTTGCTGATGTAGTGCCTTGTCCGAGCTAAAAGATGAGAACAATCAAATTCCGCAAACACCCGCCGCTGCGGCGGCACCCTCTTTCAAAAGAGGGCAAGGGGATGGTAACCTTTTAGTTTGTACGTTGTACTAGGCCCAGAGGCTGCCATCGCTCTTTATCGCCGTGCTGTGCCACCAGCCCGCACTGACTGTGGAATATATCCTGTGTGGGTTTGGGTGTGGTGGGTTCGGTGGATGGGGTGGGTTCGGGTGTATCTTCGATTTCTTCCGGTTCAACTCCGACATTGTAACTATCGTTGTCGGCTATTTTATTTCTGTCCGCGAAAATCCAAATTGCAGCCGCCAGCAATGCCACCGCAAAAAACGAGGCGATTATCACAGCAATTTTCTTCGGAAAAGCCTTTTTTGGGGGATTGTCTTTTTCTTCGAGCTCGTGTGGCTCGTTTGGTTCATCGTCGTCTTCGCTTTTCGGCGGTTCCGACGGAACGGGTTGATTTGGATCGATTTTTATTACAGCCTTTTCCGCTTTTGCATAGTTGATCTTTTCGAGTTCTTTTCGCATCAGTGCCGCTGACGGAAACCTGTCCCGCATATTGTATGAGCAGGCTTTCATCACTATCTCTCCGAGTTTGCCTTTCGCATTTTTCGGCATCGGAAACGATTCCCCCGACAACCTCGAAACCACCGCATTTTCTTTGTCCTTCGTCACATATTTTTCCGGGTACGGCGGCATGAACGGCAGACGGTTGTTGCTTATTTCCGAAAAAAACGGTTTCCTCTGGTTTTGCCAGAAGAAACCGATTTTTTATGGATTTTGTTTTTTTGGTTTTGACTCACTCGGCTGTTTTTACCGTGACCCTTTCGGTCGAACCCCATATGCAATCGACATCGAACCCGCCATACCCGGCGATTATATACGCGGGCTCGAACATATATTCCCCTGCCCCCGTGATTGTGGCATAATAGCTGACTTTCACCGTGGTGTTTCGATGGGCCCCGAAATTTATGTCGACAAATTGTTTCTCTTTGTTGCTGACGCTGTAATAATCCGGACTCAGCGTGGCGTTTTTTGTGCTTCCGTTCAGCACTTCTTTGGATTGGAAACGCATACCGCTGGGCAAATAGCTTATATGTACCCCGGTATTGCCCTGTATGTGCGTCAGATCAAACTCTTCGAACATCTCCCTCGACAGTGCAAAGTGCGCAAAGTCGTGGTTTGTCAGTTCCCTTTGTTCGCCTTTCCCGCTTCGCACATAGCCCACGGACGAATGCACTCCTTCGCTTGCGGGGATGTAGTTTTTGACGAAGTGTATGAGTTCGAGCGAATTTGAAACATATGTGTTCTTTTCATATGATTTTGCATATTCAAGCGCCGCTTTCGGGTCGATTGTGGTGTTGACAAACAACATGAGCGTTTCGGCAAGCTCGATATCGGAAGACACCGTTGCCATTTTGTCCATCGAAAGCAAATTTAGATTGTTCATCAATTCCCAGGCTCCCGTATCGTCGCCGAGTACGCACAGGGCAGCCGCGCAATACAGCAAGGGAATGCATTCCATGTAGCCGTATATGGCCAAGTCCCTGTATATATCGTTCAGTACGGGTTTGCCCAGGGCCGCAAGCCCGAGGTAGCTGCACGAACGATAAAGCCAATCATAATATTCCGGTACAGGATCGAATCTTTCCGCAAACCCGTTTTCGTATTTTTCGATGGCATATACGTTTTGGGCGAAATAACGCTCTATGTTTTTATTGCCCTTGAAAAATTCGGGGTAACACGCGGCAAATCTCGAACTGTAGCCAATGTCGTAATCGCCGTATACCAATTCGGGTATGCCGTATCCCAAAAATATGCCAGTTTTTTTTGCATAATCCGCAAATTCGTTTATATACTGATTTTCGCCTGTTTGGCTTCCCGGCGAAAACAGTCTGTCCATGTAATATTTGGCGTAAATGCTTGCGGCATATCTGTCCGTGCGGTTTGTCCCCGCATATGTGCTGTCATTCAGTATTTTGTATATAACCTGCATATCCGCGTTCCAAAGGGAAAGCCTCACGGGCCAGGCCGTTATGTCATATTCGCCCAAAACGGGATTGTCTTCGTTCAGTTCTTCGTATGCACTTAAATTCAGCCTCACGCCGCTTTTTGTCACCCTGAACGGCAGTTCCAGCCCGTCGGAGTGTTTGCCGTGCTTTGCCACCACTTTTATGGTATATTCGCCTTCGGGCATTTTCCCGAAGTTAAAATGGCGAGACCCCTCCGCCAAGGCCGTATCCGAGGCGATAATATCGCCGCCCCGTTTTATTTCCGCCGCATATTCCACGTTTTTTTTGTCCGACAGGCTGTACTCCGTGCCGAAACAGCGGATATATGCCGTTATGTCGTCGCCTTCGATAAATTCGTTTGCCATGACGGTGTTTGTATGGAACGGCAGTTGCGCCGCGATGAACTCTTTGGTTTTGCCGACATAATTGTCTTTTGTCACGGCGTGCAGCGTGATGCGCCAAGTGGTCAGGCTGTCCGCCAGGGTGAATTTTATCTCCGCTTTGCCGTTTTCGTCGGTTTCGACGGTGACAAAAGCGGGATTGTCCGCAAAATCGCGGCGTATATTACGGTCGTCCCCACCTCCTCCGCCCCACGCACCGTCCGCGTAATCGCCGAATTCATGCTGGGTATGCGATGCGTACACCGAACGGTTGATTTCGAAATACCTGCTCGAGTAAAATTCTGCGGGGAAGTCTCCTTCGTGATACCAGCCTGCCCTGATTGTATATCCTGCGCCCGTCGAAATACGCGCCGCTTATGGCCATGTTGGGCAGCCATTCTTCCTCCATGACAAATGTCAGGCAATCGGCATTTTCCGGGGCGAGCGCTTTCAACAGTCTGTTTTGCGTCACCAGGCCCAGCGACTTGCCTTTGTTCACCGTTTGGGGCTCCGAACCGGGGGTTGTTTCATATGTTTCGAGTGCAATCGATTCGTTTGCCCTCGCAGTCATATCGCCGGCGTAAATATATCCGAAATAATTCTCCAGTTTTCCCTTGTTTTCGTTATGGAACACGAACTGCCTCAGCGTGGACTTCCTATTTTCGTAATGGTGTGCGTCGCCCGCCTCATAATATACATTTTTGGTGACAGGTCTGCCCTGCGTGTCGTTTAAATCCACCACCAGCATATACGATATGCACTCAAGCCAGTCCGCGGATTTGACCGCCGCGGGCAGGTCCGTTATCGTGAGTCTGCCGTTTTCTGTCGTGTAGGTCCGCGTTTCCCATTCATGATTCTGTTTTGTGTCATAGCGTTCGATGTTTCTTTTTTCGATCGGATCGTAGCTATAGCCGATGTTTTCCTTGGTGAAATATTCTTTTCGTATTTTGACCGTTATCTGGGAGTCATATGCTTTCGAACGCATATGGTCGTAGTTTTCCGGGTCGTAGGGATTATAGTCGCCGGGGATCGAATTGATATATTTGTTTAATTTGCCGACGTCTATCTCGCTTACCATGAGCTCGACGGTATTTCCCGAAAACGAATCTTCGACTATGATGTCCCTGGCCACGATGACCAGGGGGTAATAGCTGTAGTGCCCGGAATTTTCTATTCCGGCGGTCTGGATATAGATATAGGCGGTGTCGGGGCCAATCGAACCTGTGGATATGTCAAAATTGAAGGTCAAGTTGTCATAGTCGAGAAAGTCGAGGTACAGAATCTCAAATTCTTCGCCGTTGACCACGAGACTCAGCCAGCTCCAGCCGTTATGGCCATTTACCGGCATTTCCACCGTGAAACAGCCGTATGCGTCCAATTTTAGCGGTATGCTGTAGATACCGTCGAGAGATACACAAATCTCGTCCTTTTCGCCGAGGGGCGCATACCCCATCCTCGGCCGTATGCAGCCGAATATATCTATTTTGTCCGTCGGCTTGTAGATCTTCCTGTCGGTGTACATATAGCGGTAATATCTGTCTTTCGGCGGCACTGCCGGGGTTTCGTGCGAGCGGATCAAGGCTAAAAACGGCTTCAGGCCGCCGTACTGGATGGTGAGCAGGCTGTCGTTTGTTTTCGGCTGCGTGTCCGGCTTGAATACGGTCAGTCCGTCTCTGTTTGTATGGGCTTCCGATTTCCCGTAGGTTATTTTCGCCCCCGCAGCGGCGGTTTCGCTTATGTCGCTTTGTCTCGTGTCGTTTGCCCACACGACGATATCTTCGCCTATGCTGTCGATATATACCGCGAGGTTTGTGACCTGTATTTGCAAAATCCGCGTCCGATGTTATTTCGTATATCTCGGTTCTATAGGTCAAATCATACATTTTCGGCGGCACCGCGACCTCGACGAAGATTTCGTCTCCGGGCAAAAAACACTCGAAGACGCTTCCGTAGATGTCCAAATACCCCTTTTTTTCGTCTTTTTTGACGGTAGAAAAACTGGTTTTGTATTCCCCGCCATTGTTTCGCCCGATTTTGATACAATCCCGCTTTTGACGGTGATATGGAAGAAGGCGCGATTCCCATTTCTTTGTGTTTTTCTGTTATGCTTTGGATTTCATCGGGGGTATGGGGGGGTGTCCTTTGTTCCGTCAAAACCGCAGCCATCGGTTCTGCCGGATTTTTGATTGCCGGAAATATCGCGAGTATACCAAAGAGCATTCCTGTAATCAGTGCGGATGTAATGATTCTTTTGCCTGTATTTTTCATTGGGCGACCTCCGGTATTTTTTGGTTTTGTTTGTGCCACCATTATACCACACGGCTCGCGCAATTTTGTTATCGCTTTTTTCCCGCTGCCTATTCCCTCGTCAGAATACTCACGTTCGGCGTCTATACGCCCCCATGGCGAAAAGCCACGCCGCCGCCATAATCCCGGCGCACCATGCGAGGGCGGCCCATATGTCGTTTCCGACCGGCTCGCAGTTGAGCAAAGCGCGGACTGTTTCGACTATCGGAGTCATTGGCTGGTTTTCGGCGAAAATCCGCAGCGCTTTGGGCATGGTCTCCGTCGGCGCAAACGCCGAGCTGAACAAAGGCAGAAAAACCAGGGGGAATGCCAAAAAAGAAGCTCCCTCGTTCGTTTTCGCAACAAGCCCCATAATGACCGCGACCCATGTCAGGGCAAGGGTAAGCAGCGTGAGGATTGCCGCCACCGCAAGCCACTCGACGATGTTTGCGCCGGAGCGGAACCCAATGACCAGCGCAAAGGCAAAAGTGATGGCGAGCGTGAACAGACTGGACGCAACCGAAGCGAGGACGTGCGCCCACAATGACGAGGAACGGCCAATGGGCATGGAGTTGAACCGGTTGAATATCCCCTTTTGCCTGTCGCCGAACATTCTGAGCGCCGTGTAGGACGTATTGTACGCGATGGCCATGATGAGTATTCCGGGCAGCTGGTAGTTGACGTAGTTCACGCCCTCTGGCAGGCTTGCCTTTATCGCGCCGCCGAACACATAGACAAACAGCAGCATTATCATAGTTGGCTGAACCATCGCGGACACAATGGTTTCGGGGCTGCGCACGATGTGCGTAATCAGGCGCCCGAAAAGCGTAAGCGTGTTTTTCATTGCGGTTCCCCCTTCGTCCCGACGATGGCAAGAAATATCTCTTCCAAAGTCGGCTGTTTTTTTATGTATTCCTCCTTTTCGGGCGGAAACAGCTTTTTGAGCTCGTCGAGCGTCCCGCTGGCTATGATTTTTCCGCCGTGGAGAATCGCTATCTTGTCCGCGAGCTGCTCCGCTTCTTCCAGATACTGCGTCGTGAGAAAAATCGTCGTGCCGCTCCCGCTCAATTCTTTTATGGTTTTCCAGACCTCGAGCCGCCCCTCCGGGTCGAGCCCCGTCGTCGGCTCGTCGAGAAAGATCACGGCGGGGTCTCCCACAAGGCTCATGGCTATGTCGAGCCTGCGTGTCATTCCGCCCGAATAGGCGGCGGCGCGTTTGTTCGCCGCCTCGCCCAGCCCGAAGCGCCCGAGAAGACTTTCCGCAAGTTCGGCGGGCTTTTTTGCGCCGCGCAGTTTCGCGATCAGCATGATATTTTCCCGCCCCGTGAGAATGCCGTCCACGGCGGCGAACTGCCCCGTCAGGCTGATGTGTCTGCGGACATGGCCGGCCTGCCTGCCGACATCGAAACTGCATACGCTCGCACTCCCGCCGTCTTTGCCCATAAGGGTGGAGAGGATGTTGACAATCGTGGTTTTCCCCGCGCCGTTCGAGCCCAGCAGGGCGAAAATTTCGCCGCGCCCCACCTCAAAATCCACGCCCTTCAAAACGTGGTTGCCCCCAAAAGACTTTCGCAGGCCATTGGCCCGGATAGCCGCATCCGTCATCGCTGTGCCCATAAAAATGCTCCTTTTCATTTGGATAATTGCCGTTTCAGTCGTATGCGCCGTAGCGGCGCACCGTTTCCACGAGCTGCCTTATCTTTTCCGGGCTGCTGTGGACGGTGCAGGTGTCCAAGAAATCATACTCGACCTTGCAGCGCCTGGTCAGGCGGGCGGTGTTTTTGATGTATTCGCGAAAATCGTCGATTTGGAATTCGTCCTGCCAGGCGACGAAGTGCGGTGAGGGCTTTCGCGTGTAGATGATTTTGGAGTCCGCCAGAATCTCGCCCATGGCGGCCTCGTCGCACCACGGGGATATGGAGACTTTGCGCAGGTTGGGGTAGTTTTTTATGCTGTCCCAGAAGGCGCTCACGGGTTCGCAGCAGCCATAGTACAGAAGCCCGAACTGCTCGGCGAGACTCCTGCAGCATGGGGCCACGAATTTTTCGTACATGGCGGGCGAGATGCTTAAGCTCTCCTGGCTGTTCACATGGCCCCAGATGTCGGTGCTTTTCACCCGTCCGTCCGCGATTTCCCGCCGGGGCAGCTCGTCGGAAAAGCCGTAGCTGCTGCTGGCGATGAAATCGCTGCCGTTGTTTAGCACGAGCAGCCCGTTTTCCTCCTGCCAACGCAGAAAGGCGAGCATATCCCTCTCGATTATCCGCATCAGGCGGGAAAAAGCCTCCGGCTCGTCGATCATGGCATAAAACATCTTCTCCATGCTCATGTATTCCACAGCCCACATGGTGGGGGTGAACGTGTAGTGGTTCGCGTCGTTGACCAGCTTTGGCGGCAATATGTCCCCCACCATTTCGTTTACATAGTCCACACGCTGTCTGGTTGTCTCGGCGTCGTATGAATATGTGGTCTTCGGCAGGGTGTCCAGATCCCGCGTTATGTCCTCGATCACAGGTATCACGCGGTAGCCCTGGCTGTTTTCCGCATAAACCCTTTTTGCCCCCGTGCCAAACGGGAGCAGGCCTATGGCGAGGGGCACCTGCACATAGGGCGGCGTGACAAAATCGTCGCCGATCTGCCCGTGGGAGACCACACAGTTTAAAAGCTGGGCCTCGTAATACTGCGCCGTGGGGTCCGCGCATCGCAGAGGCAGGCCGATGTCGTCCCAGTTGTTTAGGTAAATCGCCACCATGGGGCGGTAGCCCTCGCCCCTGTTGTGGGCCGTCCAGGCCGCGATTTTTTCCTCGGTTTCGGGCAGGTGCGCGATCTCGGCGCACTTTTGCGCCAGTTCCCTGAGCCGTTTCCGGTCGTTTGAATCGATGTTGATGCTATCCATTTGACTGCTCCTTTTTAGGTTTTTGTTATTTCGGCGTTTTGTCGTGGATCGCGTTTCTGATGTACAGTATGTACTTCGCCCTGTCTAATGGGTTTATGCCCCGGTAGGGCGTGGTCGCGCCGAGTTCGGTTGGGCAGGGCTCATACCCCGAAAACCTTGCGGCGAGCGTCCCCCTGCCCGAGGTCATCGAGGCGAGCCGCACGGGAAAATCGATGCTCGTCGATGCCGGGTATCTGCCCTCCATGGTGAAGGTGCCGTTTTTTACCGAGGGGGAGTCAAAGCTGCCGCGCATCGATATGATTTCGCCGATTATGCGGCTGCCGAGCGATTCGTCCGCGGTGATTTTGAAATCCAGCATGGGTTCGAGCAGCGTGGTCCCGCACTCGACAAGCCCGCGCATCATCGCCATCGGCGTGGTGACGATGAAATCCAGGGGGTGCGTGTGGAGAAAATGCGATTCCCCGTCCACGAGCGTTATTTTCAGATCCGTCACATTCCAGCCCATGGGTCCCTGTTTTAGCGAATTTGGTATCGCCTGCTCTATCTGCGACTGGTATCTGTACCAGATTTTTTCCGGGCTCACCTCGCTTTTGTAAACAAAGCCGCTGCCCCGTGCGCCGGGCTCGAGGAAGAACTTTATTACCGCCCAACAGGGTTTGGGCATCGTGTACGCCTCGAAGCCATAACCCGGCTTTGTCGGCGTTTCCCTGTATATGACCGTCGGCTTCGAGAATTTCGCCTCTATGCCAAATCTCTCAAAGAGTACGCTTTCGAGTATCTCGATCTGGATAATCCCCGTCACATTCACCACGAGCTCCCGCTCCCCCGGCTCCCAGTACATCTCCAGCAGGGGGTCCTCCGCCGA
>Ga0209737_10002112_pt1 | contig 13988 bp, 19 predicted proteins | sample TergutCu122P3_FD_187284 | JGI IMG/M metagenome (GOLD analysis project Ga0209737, IMG submission 187284) | Cubitermes ugandensis P3 segment gut microbial communities from Kakamega Forest, Kenya - Cu122 P3 (SPAdes) (version 2) | ecosystem: Host-associated > Arthropoda: Insects > Digestive system... | reverse complement strand
GTGTTGAACTCGTTTTCTATTTCCCGTTCTTTTAGTATTAGTTCCATAACTTACCCTCGCAAATTTTTACCTTTATTTTGAGAGTATTCTATCACATATTTTTTAGTTTGGCAACTGTAATACTAAATTTTTTTTGGCTTACCCGCAATTTTTTTAGGAAGCACTACCGATAGAAATTCATTTGTAATCGAAGAATTTATTGCTTTATATATATTTTTCGGATATACTATATATATCCTAACAATTAATGAGGTGTATTTTATGACTACGACAATAGTAAAATGGGGAAATTCCCGTGGGGTAAGACTCCCAAAACCATTTCTTGAAAGTCTCAATCTCAAAGATAATGATGCCGTTGATATTCTTAGTGAGAAAGATACTATTATTATCAAAAAATCATTAAAACCTTTTCATAAAACTTTAAAGCAGAGGGTAGAAGAATTTTACGGCAAAGATTTTGAAACTGTTTTGAAGGAGAATCTTTACGAGTACGAGGAAATGGACTGGGGAAAACCAGTAGGAGAAGAAATATGGTAAAACAAGGGGATATTATATTCATTAATTTCGACCCGCAGGCAGGGCATGAGCAGAGTGGGCGCAGGCCTGCATTGGTAGTAAGTAATAACAGCTTTACGTTGGTTACGAGAACAGCAGCTATGATGTGTCCTATCACTAAAACGGAAAAAAACTTTCCATTCCATATTAAACTTGACGATAGAACGCAAACAATAGGTGTCATAATGTGCGACCAAGCAAAAATTATCGACATAAACGCAAGAAATTTTGCTTTTGTCGAAAAAGCTCCGCAAGATATAGTTTCAGAAGTGGTTGATGTTATAAATGGTTTTATCGAAATAGAGAGTTGAAAATGATTTTACTGACGCTGGTACTACCCCATTTAAGACAGTTAAACATGTAAAAATCAAGAAATTTGGATATGTAGACACCTAACGGGGGTAAAATTACCAGTCTTTTGCCTCTTTTCTTCTTAGCGTGGGTTTTGTCGGGAATGTTGGCGACACCCCAAAAAAGACCCGGCAAAAAAATAAAAATGCGAACTTTAGAAACAAGATGTAAAATTGTTGAGTGAGTCCCGCCAAGAACTGGCCACGGCAAAATAGAAAGGTTGCCGCGGCCGACCTGATATCAATGTTCATGAATCAGTTGCCCTCAACTTCTGGACAACGTTGTCCAAAAGTTCATGAAACAGTAGGCCGTATACACAGTCAACGTACTTAAAGTCATAAAATAATTTTAAAAACATGAAGTTTTATCTTTATTTTTGAGCTGCTCAGAAACATGAAGGTTTTTTGTCACAAATTTTTGCCGCGAAGCCTTGGAGTCAAAGCCTCCGGTGCAAAAAACCGGCATCACATTTAAGACTGAGAGTAGTAGAGATATACTCAAAAAGTGATGTTTGACTTCTGGACAACGTTGTCCAGAAGTAAAGAGAGTTTTAAAAATTCTTGGCAAAAATCTTTCAGCTTAAAATGGAAATAACCGCGAGGATATTTTCATTTTGGTAGTCGGAGCCGCTATAGTAATAAAGCTCACTCTCTGTTGCGTCAAGGCGTTGCACGCAACGCCTGGGAAGCAGCTTTACCTGCTTCTAAACCCTACATTCGTGGTATATACCTTTGCAAAACCGCATAAACCTAAATTACACAGGTCGAATTTTTTTTTGCTGCCCCGCCAATTTTTAAGTTATTTTTTATGTCGGCGGCGGTATCTTCGGTTGAAAATATTTCTCTATCTCGTCATTTTTTATATGTTTGCCGTCTATTATATGCTCCTCGACGCATATTTCATCCCCTTTAAATCTACTTAACCCAAAATGCTCACAAAGGCATAATTTTATCAGCTCGGAAAAATTATTATCTTTGGTGCTTTTATATTTTTGAATAATAGCGTCAAGGATCGTTCCTTTGCCTACAATAAAGTTATAGCGCGAATATACCACCTTGTTGTAGCGGTTCTTTGCTGCCGTGGAAGTTTTGCCTGATATTTTGCTCATAAACCCTCACCAATTGTATGGCGCATACTTGCGTAAGTATGCGCCAGATATTTTTACTCTGTAATACGCATATAATACGTTTACCAAGTGACATAGTGTTGCTACCAACCGTTACGCCTAAAATAAATCTGAATGAGTTCCAGTTCTGACATAATATATTTCATTCGTTATTTTATCAATTTGGTAAATAAGTAACCAGTCCGGCTCTATATGACATTCTAAACAACCATTATAAGTGCCTTTCAGCGGGTGTACGTTATATTTTGCGGCAAGTGGGCGTTCATTTTCTAACTCGATAAAAACATAATGCAAATCCGCCATCACATAATTTCTTTTTTTGCATATTTTGTAATCACTCTTAAATTGACTGGCTTTACTCGCAGTTAACATAAATCATTCATCCATTTCCAATTCTTTTATTAGTTCCTCTGCTGTCAAAGATTGTTTGGGAATTTTACCTTTTTTTATGTCTTCGACCTCTTGTAATGCCGCCAATGTTTGATAATTTGGAATGTGAGAAGATAAATCATGAGCAGACTCACGCATTGAAGGTTTAAAGGGCATTTCTTTATCCCGGACAGATTGATGTAAAAAAAGATTGATTGCGGAAGTTAAATTAATCCCAAGCTCTGAATAAAGTTTTTCGGCATCACTTTTAAGTTTGGAATTAATTCGAAATGTAAAATTTGATGTTTTTTCCATAAACAATACCTCCAAATATAGTATATTCATAATATCATAAAATGTGTGCATTGTCAATGCATAGCACTTCTGTGTTTAAAATTAAAAACTCACATTATCCAAAAAAAAATTTATAGATAAGCTGGAATTTATATGGCGCATACTTGCGGAAGTATGCGCTAAGTATTTTTGCCTCATGATACACATTAATCACTGTCATCGTACAAAGAGCTAAAATGTTCTGTAGAATATTGCCGTTGAGTGTAGTTTGTTGCTTGAGGCGGTTTTTTGTTAATATTGTTCTCAATGGAGCCTTCTTTTGCTTGAATCAACCATTTAAAATAAGCAAATCTATTGATTATCTTGGTCTTTTCTGCCCGATAGCACAATTCCTTATATTTTAGCGATATATAATCACGGAAATTTGCGTCATCAGGAGGGATTTTTTCTTTGAGTATGGCGAAAAGCAAGTCTAATTGTATAGCGGAAAACTCCCCCATGCAGGCATCCGAAATCATTTGAATTATAAAGGGGTTTTTGGAATTTTCATCGTTTCTGCGGCCATCTGTCCTATTTACTTCTGCTTCCACCACAGGCTGCTGCTTTATGAAGTCAAATAGAGTGAGCTGGTCTATATAACCTGTATTTTTTTCAATTTTGAATTTCAGGTTAAGAATTTTACCGCCATTGCCACCTTTACCACGTTTACCTGTGGGCTCATATGTGAATTTTATATCGGTATTTTCGCTTAATGCCCTTTGACATACATCAAGAACCCATTGTTTGAAATCATTAAACCGCGGGTATTCATTGCTACCAATCCAAAGTAATTCTTTTAAATCTTGAACTGAAATTACACGCTCCCCTGCCCTTTCGTATTGTTTGAGTATCTCATACATACGGAGCTGATTTGAGCTTTTAAGGCGGAGTGCATTCCAAAGCTGATAAGAAAAATACCTGTCCTTGAATTCAAACATTAGGGGTAAAGCCTTATCGTGTGCATCTATTTCAATATACCCCCCATTGTCACTATTATCTATCTTCACCGTACATTCTTTAAAAAGTTGAAAAGCTGTATAACTGCCGTGGTTATCAAGGGGTATGCGTACAATCTTACATAAAAGGCTATCAGTAACATCTTTAAAATAGTCAATGTTTATCCGTCCTAATTCCATTATTTTTTGAAAATCGGCTAAAGTAAATCGCACAATGCGTGTAGATAAATCATTTGGATTAATCTTGCTCAAGTAAATGCTGAAAAAACGAAGTTCTTGCAAAGTCATGTTATTAGCACGAAGCTCATTCAAAACATTTCTTTTTTTGACCAAATAACTTTCTTTAATTTTTGCCATAAAAAATACCTCCAGAATTAATTTTAATATAACTACAATGAAGTGTCAAGTCTTCTTTGTAGATGTGCAAATCCTTCTTTGTAGATGTGCAAATCTTTCTTTGTAGATGTGCAAATCTTTCTTTGTAGATGTGCAAATCTTTCTTTGTAGATATGCAAATCCTTGTTGTTAGATAAAACTCAAAAAGCGCATTAATACTAGCTTCCCGGAAGCCGAAAACAAGTATTTAAAACAAGTATTAAAACAAGAAAGAAAAAACAAGCAAACCATGCGCGCGTGCGCACACGCAATAAAGGGAAATTTTGCCAAAAAAGATAAAAATAGTTATATGGGGGTATAGCCATCAAAACGCGAAAAACGCACGCTAAGGAAGCGGGCCATGCGCGCGCGTGCGTAACAAAGGGAATTTTTACCAAAAAAGATAAAAATAGTTATATGGGGGGGTATAGCCATCAAAACGCGAAAAACGCACGCTAAGGAAGCGGGTGGGTAAATATGGGTAAATCTACGACAAAATATTATTGCAAATAAAACGCATGACAACCAAACCCAAAAATGTTCGCGAGAGATGGAAATTTAAAAAATTATTTATCATCGTAGTGTTCTTTGCATTGTGATATTTCTAAAACGTCATGTATCTGCTCACACTGTACGACCGCATATTGGCCAAATCACGTCACCGAAAAAATTGCTCAAAATATTTGGCCAGCATACTTACACTTAGAGCGTCTAGTTCATTATGCTAATTTTATTGCTTGTAATGTATTACCATAATAGTTTCTTTTTGTAATAATTGCTACTTTTTTGTCACTTTTCACAAGGGCGTGCACGCCCTTGTGCCACACAGGCGTACACGCCTGTGTTTTGATGGTTATTAAAGAAAAAATATTCCACCAAAACGAGGCAAAAATGCTTAATTTCTCTTTAGGCTGACTGCACTAATGGCCAAGCAGGGCTGTTTTGCCATTTATTTACAGGAGGTTGGGAGACCTGAAATTTCAGCACTTCAGCTATAAATGGTCAATGATGATGGTCACACTAAGGATGTACTCTATTGCCGGAAACACGTCATCATGCAAACGATAAACAATTCGATTTGTGTCATCAATTCGGCGCGACCACCACCCTGATAAATTATTCCCAAGTGGTTCCGGTTTGCCTATACCTTCGTAGCCACTGCGTAAAATGTCTTTAATAAGTTCATTTACTCGTTTTAAGGTCTTTTTGTCTTGTGTTTGCCAGTAGAGATAGTCATTCCAAGCTCTTTCTTGAAAATCTATATGCTTATTCATTTTCCATAGCCTCAAGCTGTTCTATTGTTTTTCTGACGATACCGCGCCCAGCTTCCATATCAGAGATTGAAGCTCTTAATACTTTCATGTTGCTCTCACTATAAAATGGGTCTGTTTTAGTGGTAATTGAAAATGGAATACCGCCTTCGCGTACAGCTTGACTTATAAATACACTGACTGCCGTTGAAAAATTCAGACCAAGAGAATTAAAAAGCCTTTCGCCCTGCTCTTTTAGTGTGTCATCTATACGTATGTTTACCTGTGCCATATAAAAATCTCCTTTCAGTGATAATAATTATTATATAGCATTTACTATACAAAGTCAAACTATTTGTATCATTTTGTAACAATAAGTAATATCAATATTTAAGCAAAATATAAAAAATGAGTTTCAGGAATTAGTTAATTTCTTATAAGCGTTGATACTGTCATGTTTCCATATTTTTTATCATTATCCAAAATAAAATTTTTGTTCAATGGGAGGGAGGGAAAAAGAACAAAAAATAGAAAAAAGTGGAAAATAAGGAGGGAAGAAGAACAAGATAAAAATGCCCGAAGTACAGGCATAGCAATACATTTCAAAAAAAACTATACTTAAATGAATTTGAATAGGTTTGAATGAGTGAGGTTTATACAAAAATAAGGCGCTTTTATACATCTTTTATGCAAAATTTGTGACCATTTTGAATAAAAATTCATAACTTTTTTGACTATACGCCTTTTAAGATATTTTCATTGAGCATCATTTTTTTTGTCGTCTGTCTCAATCCCTATGGTTTTCTCTATCCTTTTCGCCGCTATCTCCAGAATCTTCGGGCCTATCCACCCCGACATCCCGCAAACGACGCCTACCCAGTCGCCCGATATCCCGGAGGCGTGTATCAGCATTAACATCATAAGCCCGGAAAACCCACTTATAAATAACTCCGAAAATATCCTGCCCCACTTCATTTTTCGGCGGTCTTTTAGATACAAAAGACGGGCAAGCCCCCCGCTTGCGGCCAGCAAAACAGCTATTACGGTTTCCCATGCCTTTTCCACGTTGAACATATCATTGCCTCCCCTCCCGATAAACATCCCCGCCCCGCTGCTCATAGATATGCCCTAAGCGCGCAAGCAGCATAATAAGGCAAACATTTAATATAAAGGTTATACCCATGCTTACCCACTGCCAGGCCGACACCCATAAAGGGATAGTGCTTGTGACACTATAGGCCGACGCCCCAGCTACCACAAGATACCGTTCGTTTTCAGGGGAATATAACGGCATCCATTGGAAATATATATGTAATGCCCTGTATGCCTGACTTTCCGGTGCATAGCCGATAATGAGCCCCCCGCTTTCCTGGCCGAATACCGTATCACAAAATTCCGTAAAATCTAACGGCTCAAATGGTGAAGTTTCGTAAAAGCGCTCTGTAATCAGGAGGAGCTGACCGTCAACCAATTTATATGCCGCACCATACATCTGGTAGAGCTGGTCTATAAACTCAACAGCGTCACAGATGTTCTGCTCATGGTCAAGCCATTTACGTTCTTTATTGGCTTCGACTGCCGACGCCAGCACATCGACATAGTTGACTGCTTTATTATAATTTTCAAGAAGCAGCGCGCCCTGAATCTCTTTTATTTCGTACTTATAATAAAGCGCGCTCAATAGCAAAAACACTACGGGGAGCATAATAAAGTATTTGTACCTCTTATGGTTAAGAAATTTTAACATTGTTTTGCCTCACTTTCCCTTTTTAAAAGTTTTTTATTTCCTAAATACAAAAATTTACAGTAAATTTTTTACAACTATTGATTCCGAAACATTTATCCCAAAGCCCTGCCGTCAAAACGGGCCCGAAGGCAACAGTTGGAGAGTATTGTAAGCTTTTTTGCATTTATATCCCTATACTTATTAAGAGGACAAAATACTGATAAAGTAAAACAGATTTAAAAAAATAACCGCAAACTTTAAAAAATTTTTTGACAGTATTGACAAACATACGTTCTAAGTTATAGAATAAATTCATCGTTTAAATGTTGAAATGACTGGAGGGAGTATAATTTGACTGATAATGCATACGATTTACAAAAAAAGGCTAAGAAAGAAAAAATTGCCATACATGAAGCTCTTCATGCGGATATGATAGAAAACGTGGATAATTCGGGGGGCGTAAAAATTATATTGGTCAAAAATTTAAAATATGACGCTCTTTATATGGCGGACACACGTACTGTTTTGATTAGTGCGGAGCTGGAGTATCAAAAAAAATTAAAGATAATGAGTTTTTTTCGTAAGTGACGGCCTTATTTTCGCTGAAAGGTAGGGAACAGTTAGTTATCGGGCACCGGATAACGATTGGTTGCATGGCTTTTTGCTATGTAGTGGCCTATACATCGTGCTGTGAATGTGTTTTTGGCTAATCTGCGGCTATTTCACTACGGATACATACATTTAACGGGTTAAAACGGATTATAAAGTCTTTGTATTTATAAATTGGCCCAAGTTTTATGTCATAAAACTTTAATGCCTCACAAAGAAACTCGTCCGGGATATAAAGCCATTCGGCAAGCTCGCAAATACAAGTAATAAACGGGTCCTGGGCCCCGATAATCAAACTATCCAATGATACAAGGTCTTCATATTCGCGGTGTTTGATACGCGTCTCGAACCATCGGTTGCTGTCATCGTTCAAATCCCGCATATCGCCTGTCGAATATATACAATGCTCCCATTCATGCCAGCCAACCTGCCGCTTTTTCCTATCAGAAGAAATATTCTTGTTTATTTGCATAACAAGTATTTCCTCATCATCGTATTCATCAATTGCCCGTGCGCAGCGCCCGTCTACCTCAACCGGTAACGCTGTTTCGACAATGAATATACCCGTATTTTCTATTTGAATGTAAGTTTCTTCCAATGGTGTAAATTTATTTTTGTACACAAAAACCCCCTCCTACTTTTTAATACAGTAAGAAAATCAAATATTTTGTCGCCTTGAAACGGTATAAGATTAATTGTCTGGATTATTTTGGATACCTTTTTTCTCCTGTTCCCGCTGCCTCTTTTCTTTCAAAATTCGTGTCACATCTCTGTCAAGAATTGTATCAAGCTCTTTTTGCTCCTTTTTAGTCAGGCTTTTATGGCCTTTTGCTAATTGGGCGGCCTGCATGACAATTTTGTACTTTGGCTTGTCATCAGCATTTGAAGGTTTAAGGTATTTCAAGTCCAAAAATTCCAAATATTTTTTTAAATCTTCTTGTCCTTCCGGCGGAAGCGCTGATACATCGTAAATTTCCCCTTTATCGAAAATAATCACATTGCTTAAATCATCCTCTTTCAAGGGGGCGTCGCTTTTTTCTGATTCACTTTCAGCCCATCCCATCAGATTAACGGGTGAAATATTCAATGCGGCAGCAAGGGTTTCTATATTAGATTGCGGGATACTGTTTATGTTGGCTTCTATTTTGGCAATCGTTGACCGTGATGAATAACCTACCTTCCGTGCCAATTCCTCTTGTGACATCCCAAGTTCAGTCCTTCTATTTTTAATTTTTTCGCCTAAAGTCAAATAATACTCACCTCTTTCATATATGGTACTGCCAACATATCCGACAAAACCCGGATAAACACCTATAGCCCCTACTTATATCATATCCCATGTAAATATAATATATCACATTGTAGCTTGAAAGTCAACAAAAATAAAATTTAAAATAAAAAAACAAAAACTGTTGACAAATAATCAACAATACTATATCATATTAACGTGATTTAAAATCAACAAAAAAAAGAGAGGCGACATCTGTGTCAGATATAGAATTTTCAGACTTTATATGCAAAGTAAAGGAAAATGACAGCCCAAGCATGGAAAGGCTTGTATCAATGTTTACGCCGCTGATTAAAAAATACAGCTATATAAACAGCCGGTTTGACGAAGATTTAAACTCCGAGCTGGTTTACACGCTTATACGGCAATCAAAAAAATACAATGTTTGTTAGGAGGCACCAAGAATGGAAAAAAATGCAAATTTATGCATCAGTGAAAGAAAATTCGTAAATTATATTGAAAAACACCTAAGAGGCGTAAGGAGCGAGTATTACAAGAACGCTTTGCAAACATTGAAAATGAGTGACGATGTCCACGGCATTGATGAAGGCCAATTATCCGATGGCGACCTGCATAGTGATAATGAAAGCCCTGCTTTGACACCGGATTCCGATTATGCTGCGCTGCCGGATACGCTATTTGTATACGATATATTGAGCAATATGAGGCCACCGCTTAATGACACAGAAAAATCAATCCTGTTTTGTATATTGAATGGCATAGAGCTGAGTTCATTGTCACAAAAACTGAATATGAGTAAACAGTTGATTAATTATCACAAAAAAAAGCTCCTTAAAAAAATATCGCAATACTTGAAGGGCTGACCTAAAATTCGATAAAGCGCATATAGCAACGGTTTTGAAGCAGTTTTCAAAAAATCTACAAAAAAGTTATAAGTTTTTTAAAAAATATTTTTAAATTTGTTTTACTTTCGGATATTTCTTTTCTCTTATATAAGTATAGGACAAAATTTTAAGTCTCTTTAATAGGCGTAAAGGGACGCGGTAACGCCTAAATATCGCGGAAATTAGGTTTTATAAAAAAATAAAAATATTAAAAATAAAATTTAAAGAAAGAAGGTATTTAATTATGCCAGCACAAGCTATACCAACAGACAGAGACACAAAATTGAGAAATGCATATACTGCAAAAGGATTAGGAGATATAAAGTTATATGGAAACCCCTTTAGCAGTGAAAGTACTTTTGTAAATAATAGTAAGCCATATGCACCTACTGGTGCAAGTCCAAATTGGAGTACCGCAAGTTCTTGGTCTTACTCAAAATTTAATGAATCGGCTGATTATAGTGGGTTACCCACGGTATCAAAAGTTGCTAGAACTCTTTGGGCTGAAAATGCAAATATAAGCTCAACAGATAGACTAAATGCCATGAAAGCAACTATGGATATACTCGCTAACAGACAAGCGGTAACGTGGTACGGGAGTACTCTTGATGCAATACTTACACAAGGATTTAATTGTGTAAAAGATGGAAATACAAACTACAATAATCCAATATTCAATATAGACCTCATAGATTCTTGGACTGAAGCGTATAAGTTAATTTTAAGCGAAGATGCCATACAAGCTGGTGGAGGAACAAGATCGTCGTTATTATTGAACAAAGGATATATGTTTTGTTATGACACTTCTATGGGATTAAAATTTGGCGCTTTTTATAAGGGCTCCACCCCATCAACTTCCACTCCGTGTACCAGCATAAGCGATATAACCAGTAATGCAAAGTATTTTAGAAACGTTAATGTATTGAACAACTTACTTGCAGCAGTTACTGTAGGAGGAACTAATTATTCAACGCCAAGGCAGAATTATGGTGGAGTAATATTTTTTAGTCGCGATGATGACGTAGTAAGATATTTTTGACGTCAGAGGTATTGTGGAACACACAAAACAAATAATAGTTAATTTATATATTATCTATTTGTAAAGACTGTCTTAACAAAAAAACAATACAAGCGAGAGAAGACTGAGAGTTAACTCTCGTTTGCGTTGTTTTTTTGTAGTTTCCCCACCCTTTGGGACGGGGTTTGTCAGAAAATTTTGCCTGCGAGTCCGCTGATACCGTAGCTTGCTGCGGTGATAGATGAGAGACAGCAAAAATTTTTATTTCCTTACAATCTCGAATTTTTTTGTATTTTTATTAAACCTATAATACTCAGTTTTTATTTTCGTTTCATCAGGCTCTCCTGTTAAATTCTTATAATAATACGCTTCATCATAAATTATCACTTTTATATTAAATTCGTCAAAATATTTATAGTCATTATCTTCGACATAAATATCATCATAATAATACATTGTATATCGTGTTGATAAGTGTATTAAACTATTTGTATATTCTTCCATAAATGGGTTTTGAAACATAGATTGTAATGTTGATTCAAAAGCTAAATGTATTTGGTCAAATTCAATGTAAAAAATCTCTAGTTTTTTTTCAATAGGACCATCAGCTCTGCCTAAGCAATTTATAACAATTTCAAAAAAAGATGCTGTATTATTATACCCTCTGAGAACAAGTTCTCGTATCATAATATCATTTGCAAAATAACTAATTAGAAATATTGGTTCATATTCATTTTTTTGAAATAAATATAGTATAGCTACATTCTGAACAAACCTCAACATATATCTTTGATTTGCGGAATATAATGTGGAAATTTGCAAACATAGATAGTTATTATCAATATTATTTTTTGCCGTATGCAAAACATCTTGATTATACATTTTATTACCATACAAATAAAGAAAATCTTTATAAAACGATTCATTGGACAAATTGACAGAAACCTCTGCTGGTATATTATCTAAATCAACGTTAGCTGTGTTTAAATGAACAACATTCGTATCTTCATCAAACAAGTGATCTTCTATGCTATAACAAGAAGAAAATGTTATAAAAATCAGTAAACTTATAAAAACATATAATAAATTTTTCATTACAATCGCCTTCTTAAGTTAGCATAATATATGGCATTACGTTCTATTTCTCAATTAGTATTACAGTTGTAAATATCAAATTCAAACCGAAACAACGGCGATTTTTGTAGGGGACACTGTCCTCAGCGTCCCGCAAAATCCGCATTGCACCGTCGTCCGATGGGTCGCAGAGGACTGCGACCCCTACATTTACACCTGTAATATTAGGATAGCATTTTGTACGCAAAAATACAATACTTTCAAATTGGATTTATAGCGATGGCTTTTGTTAATAGTGGGTCTATACAGGGTAGCATCCGAGATTATAGGGGTATAGCCATCAAAACGCGAAAAACATACGCTAAGGCGAACCGGCTTATTTTTTTTGTTTATTTTTTTTAATGAAAAACTGCTTTATGCCTGTAATGAATCCTATCGGCGGCACATCTGATTCTGCCTGAGCTGCGCTACTATTCGTTAATTGTTTTCGCATTGTGCCTGCATGAAGTAATTGTTCGGCATTTGCCGACTGTTGGGCGATAAGTAACGCGGCATTTGATTCTGCAAGCCTTGCATTTAAATCTCGTATCTGCTCATTTTTTATAGTAAGTTCATTTTGAAGCATAGCAATCAAAGCGGAAACTTCAGTAGAAACTTGCGGAAACTGGTTTGCGGAAACTTCTGCAAACATGGTTTGCGGTGACGTGTGTTGAAATCCTTGTTTTATTATGTTTTCACCCTCTGGTGATATGTGAATCACACCGGAAATTGTTTCCGCAAACTTGGTTTTCACTTCTAGTGTTAACCGTTTTCGAACAGCGGTTTTACTTACACCAAGGTCATCGGCTATTTGTTTAATTGTTTTCATCTTTGATTTACTCCTTTAATGCGTATCTCTTGCCAAAAGAGCTTTGAAGTAATTAAATCTATTATGTATTTTTCCTTTTTCAGAGTAAACCTGTAATTCATTGTGCTTTTTACAGACATAGTCCAGAAGCTTAATGTCATTAGAAAACACATCTAATGGCAAATTTTCTTTGAGTATGCTAAAAAGCAAGTCCAATTCTGCATTTGAAAATTCACCCAAGCAGGCATCCGAAATTATTTTAATCATGTCGTTATACAGAGAGCCCGTTTCTTCTGTTCCATCTTCTGGACGTTCAAATTCTTCTGGTACTTCTTCAAAACTTGTTTTTCCTTGCTCTATTAGATAATCATCAAGTGTGAACTGTCTCATGTAGTCACTATTTTTTTCTATATTGAATTTCAAAGCATTGATTTTACCGCCTTTTCCTTTTCTTCCAGCTATTTCCCATGTAAATCTAATATCTGTGTAACGTGCTAATGCTTCTTGCGAAGCATCTAATACACGTACTTTAAAGTTATTCCATCGTGGGTATTCTTCGGGTTTTAATCCAAGAAGTTCTCGTAAATCTGTCACGTTCTCTACCCGTTCTCCCACATATTCATATTGCTTTAATATTTCATACATTCGCTGTTGATTGGGGCTTGTAAGCTGTAAAGCGTTCCAGAGCTCATATTTAAAATAATATTTTTGAAGGTCAAACATGAGATTTACGACGTCATCATGACAATCAATGCTTACAAGCCATTCCCCTTCATCGCTCTTATAAAGTTTAAAGCGTTTGAAAAGCTGGCACATCACAAAACCAACACGCCCATCACCACCATATTGACCTGTTTTATCCCAATACTTGACTGTTAAACCAAGCAATTCTTCGGCTGTTTTTATCAAGCGTGTTGTATTAGTTTGTTTAAACTGCATGATTTTTGTGTATTCTTCAAGTTTAAATATAACCTCACGACTTTCTATTTTTTTTGGGTTTATTTTGCTCAAATAAATAGTAAAAAACCGTATTTGAGAGATAGTCATACGATTATTGCGTACTTCATTTAAGGCATTGCTTTTATTTACCCAGTTATCTGTTGAGAGTACAAAGTCTTGCTTTCTTTTAAGTGCCATAAAATCACCTCGCAAGGGCAGTTTATCATATATGCCTACAAATGTCAATCAAGTAGGCAAGTTCATTCCGCAATGTAGGCAAGTTCATTCCGCAATGTAGGCAAGTTCATTCCGCAATGTAGGCAAGTT
>Ga0209737_10002111_pt1 | contig 13989 bp, 10 predicted proteins | sample TergutCu122P3_FD_187284 | JGI IMG/M metagenome (GOLD analysis project Ga0209737, IMG submission 187284) | Cubitermes ugandensis P3 segment gut microbial communities from Kakamega Forest, Kenya - Cu122 P3 (SPAdes) (version 2) | ecosystem: Host-associated > Arthropoda: Insects > Digestive system... | reverse complement strand
ATACCCCGGAATTTCACGGCCAATGGTCGAAAATCGGCTATTTTTCACGTTATTTATGACAACCTGTGCAAATTTGTTGGGTTGTTCAGAGAATCCCTAAAAGCGGGGAAGAATCCGGACGGTTTTGGCGCATACGACGAGGATGAAGAATGATTAAAAAAACATCACTTCCATCTTTGGATTCCCTGCTCGACTCCGGCGAATCCTCCCGCGTCGAATTCAAAGCCGCCCGCGATGCACTCCCCAAGTCCGTATTCGAGACGGTTTCCGCCTTCGCCAACACCCACGGCGGCTGGCTGGTGCTGGGCGTCTCGCAACACGGCGAACAATTCGAAATCAGCGGCGTATCCGCGCCGGACAAGCTGCAAAACGACCTGCTTTCCGTGCTCCACGCCGATGGCAAAGTGAATCACGATGTCGAGGTGACGGAGCATCGCTATCTTCACGATGGCAAAACCGTGCTGGCTTTCCACATCGCCGAAAACCCGCGCACGAGGAAGCCCGTCTATCTGGACGGCGACATCCGCCGCACCTTCATCCGCAAAGGCGGCGGCGACTTTCGCGCCCAGCCGCAGGACATCGAACGGCTGTTGCGCGATGCCACCGCCGACCGTTGGGATGGACAGCCATTCACGCGCGTCGATCTGGCGGAGGCGCTGCATAGCGGCAGCCTGAAGTGGTACTGCGACCGCTTCCATGCCGCCAATCCCGGTTTCGACGTGGAGCAGCCGCATCACGATTTTCTCTACGAGTGGGGCTATCTCGTCAAAGACGGGGGCGCTTTGCTGCCGACCCGCGCTTGCGTGGCGTTGTTCGGATCGCTGCGCGGCGTGCGTAATTTGCTGCCGCGCCCGATTTTGGATGTGCGTTTTCTCGGCTATGGCAGCAAAGAGGACATGCCGGAAACGCGCTGGATCGACCGTTTGGTGTGCGAGGAGAACATCCTCCAGAGTTGGCAGCAGTTGCTGGCCAAGTATCTGTTCTTCATGCCAAAGACCTTCCGCGACATCGACCCGGCGACGCTGGAGCGCCGCGATGCGCCCGCCGGGTTCCGGGTGTTCCGTGAGGCGGCGGTGAATCTGTTGATTCATCAGGATTACGGCGACCATTCACGCAAGGCGGTGATTCAGTTTTTCACCGATGGCATTCAGCTTTGGAACCCCGGCGACAGTTTCAGCAGTGCAGAACGCCTGCTGGAGCCGGGTGAAAAAGAAGTCCGCAACCCCGCCATTGCGATGGCGCTGCGGCGCATCGACATGTGCGAGCAGGCGGGCACGGGTTTGCGCATGATGCGCCGTGAATGGCAGGCGTTGGGTCATGCCGAGCCGACCTGGCGCAACGACAGGGCGTACAAGGAATTCGAGATGTTCTTGCCGGATGCGATGTCGCGGGCGTGGATGGCGACTGATGGGGAGGCTACACCACCAGTCACCGGGCAAGTCACCGGGCAAGTCACCGGGCAAGTCACCGGGCAAGTCGATGAGGAAATCAGGCGGTTGTTAGGCGTGCTGGTTGGCGAAATGTCACGGCAGCAAATTCAGGATGCATTGTCCTTGAAACACCGTGACCACTTCGAGAAAGCCTATCTGAAACCGGCGCTGGCAGGTGGATTGATCGAAATGACCGTGCCCGACAAGCCCAACAGTCGCCTGCAAAAATACCGCCTGACCGATGCGGGGCGGCGTTTGCAAACCCTTGACCACGAACCAGCGAAAGGAGGCCAGCGATGAGTAATGCCAATGCATGGATCGCAGTCGATCACGGTCTCGGCACTGATCGCAGGCTCGCGCCTTACACCCTCGTTTTGAAGGGCGACCGCTCTCTGTATCAGGACATCGCCGAAGACGATTGGGTACTCGTGCTCAACCTTGCCGGGGAGATCGTCCGCGCCGGGCGCGTGCTGCGGCTACGTTCCGATCTCGAAACCACCACGCTCTTCTTCGACCGTTTGTCGGTCGCCGACGCTCCAGTGCCGGTCGCCAGTGTCTCGTTGGCCCCGCCGTCGTCGGGGAGCGTCGGGCGCATCCAATGGAACGAGTTCGTCGCGGCCCTCTCTACGGCGCTACACCAGACCATCGCCGACATACCGCCCATCGCGGATCAGAGCTACATCCGCGAGCTGCTGCAATTGGCCGTGATGGATGACCTGCTTGGCCCGGCGGGCGGGCCGCGCGAGCACATCGTAGACATGAGCGTGCGTGACCGTTATCTGGTCGGTAAGCTGGCGCCACGTGAAGAGGCCCAAGGCGGTATCGAGGGTCTGGAAGGCCCGCTGGCCGGGGAAGATGTCGAGGAGCCCACCGACTTCATCAAGGCTGGCCAACACGAACCTGGTGCCGAATTCGGCACGGCGACGGGGCGGGTGGAGCCCGAATCGGACGGCTCGGACGAGATCGACGCTGCCAGCAATCAATCGCTGGTGCCCAGTAGCTTCGGCATGACCTTTTGCGTGGATGGCGACGCCGAACGCATCGAAGTCGAGGCGCGCTGGGGCTGCTACGAGCGCGTACCCAATGGGGAACACGAACTGATCCGGCCCAATGGACAGAAGGCGAAGGTCTGGCAGCGCATTCCCTGTGGCGGGAAGCTGCTGTTGCCACTCACTGAAGGCGTGATTTCGCATCAGGCACCAGATGCGAACCGTCCGGCGGTGCGGATTCAGGGTTCTGTCCGCGCCAAAAACGCCAACGGCGACCGCTTGGTGACGCTGTTCCTGATCAACGCGCAGGAAGAACCCGACACCAACCGCGACACCGCGTGGCTGTTCCAGCCGGAACTGATCGTGCGTGCGGAGGTAGAGGCATCCAAGCGCGCCATCTTCCGCCGCCGCCCCGTGTTAGATGCCGACGGGAATGACCCGGAGCGCGAATCGCTGGAGATGATCTACCGCAACCGCGTGGAGTTCGCGGTTGGGCATGGCATCGCCGTCCATGCCGAGACAGCGGGCGATGTGACGCTGGCGACCGAGATTCGCACCACGGTGATGCCGCAATATGAAGTGCAAGTCACGGAGACACCGGGCCTCGATTCCGCCGACCGTCCAGCGATGAAGCAAATGGTGGCGAGCGGTCTGCTCGACATGCAGCGGCTCGCCACGCTGGACGTCACCGAATTGGTCGATGCCCTGACCGTGCTGACAAAAGACTACGCGGGGTGGATCGCCGAACAGCGCGTGCGCATCGGCGCGGATGTGGTCGGGTATGACACGCAGGCCGCACAGGCGCTGGATAGGTGTCAGGAAATCCAGACGCGCTTGCAGCAGGGCATCGACACGCTGAAGAACGATGCAAAGGCACTGGCCGCTTTCCGCTTCGCCAACAAAGCGATGGCGATCCAGCGCGTGCGCAGCCTGTATGCGCTGGAAGTGCGGCGCGGGCGCGGCGTGACGGTCGATCAGTTCGACCAGCCGAAGAACCGGAGCTGGCGTCCGTTCCAGTTGGCCTTCCTGCTGCTGTCGATCCCTTCACTGGCCGATCCCACGCATCCGGATCGTGTGCAGCCGATGGAAGCCCACGCCGACCTGCTGTGGTTCCCCACCGGCGGCGGCAAGACGGAAGCGTATCTGGGCGTGGCGGCGTTCACGATGGCGATCCGCCGTCTGCAAGGCAAGCTCGGCGGCTACGACGGCTCGCGCGGACTGGCCGTAATCATGCGCTACACGCTGCGTCTGCTGACCTTGCAGCAGTTCCAGCGCGCCACGGCGCTGATCTGCGCGATGGAGATGCTGCGGCGCGAGGCGCTGGCCAGCGGCGATTCCGCCTTGGGCAACGAGCCTTTCACTATCGGCCTTTGGGTCGGCAACAAGGTGACACCGGGAACGACCGAGGAAAGCCACTACGCCATTCAAGCTCTTCGTGATTCGGGAAAGAACAAAGCAGGACGCACTTCGCCCCTTCAGCTCACCAGTTGCCCGTGGTGTGGCTCCACGATAGACCCCGGAAAAGACGTCGTCGTCGATAAGGATCGCGGTAGGACGATCGTTTACTGCGGCGACAAAAAGAGCAGTTGCACGTTCTCTCGCGGCAGGTCGAGCAGTTCGCCGTATCCGGGCATCCCGGTGCTGACGGTGGATGATGAGATCTACCACCGCCCGCCGACGATGATGATCGCCACCGTGGACAAGTTCGCCATGATGGCTTGGCGCGGCCAGGTGCGCACGCTGTTCGGTCGCGTGAAACAGGAATGCGAGCGCCACGGTCTGCTGTGGCCTGACTGCGATTGCACGGGCAATCACAACGCATCGAAAAATTCGCCAGCGGTCAAGGTCAAAAATATCGCACTGATCCGTCCGCCCGACCTGATCATCCAAGACGAGTTCCACCTCATCAGCGGGCCGCTCGGCACGATGGTCGGCCTGTACGAATCCGCCGTCGATGAACTGTGCGGCTGGACGCTCGACGGCAAGACGGTCAAGCCCAAGATCGTCGCGTCTACGGCGACGGTGCGCAAAGCCAAGGAACAGGTGAACAGCGTGTTCATGCGGCGCGTGTCGGTGTTCCCGCCGCACGGCTTGGACGTGGAGGACAACTATTTCTCCGTCCAGCGTCCGATCGAAGAACGCCCCGGACGGCGCTACCTCGGCGTGTGTTCGCCCGGCAGTTCGCGGCCTGCGATGCTGATCCGCGTCTATACGGCCTTCCTCACCGCTGCCCAAGCCTTGTTCGACCGCTTCGGCGAACCCGCCGACCCGTACATGACGATGGTCGGTTACTTCAATTCGCTGCGCGAGTTGGGCGGGATGCGGCGCTTGTCCGAGGACGACGTGCAGACACGTTCCTACCGCGTGCAAATGAGCATGGTCGAACGGCCCGCGCTCGCGCAGCGCAGCGTCAACAACATCCGTGAGCTGACTTCGCGCGTCTCCAGTCAGGACATTCCGAAGTATCTCGACGATCTGGAAGTCAAGTTCAAGGCCACGCTCGATGCGGCCACCGGCAAGTTCGTAACGAAGTGGAACGAGGGCGACACCCGCGCCATCGACGTGGTGCTGGCGACCAACATGCTGTCGGTCGGCGTGGACGTGAATCGCTTGGGTCTGATGGCGGTGAACGGCCAGCCCAAGGGTACGGCTGAATACATCCAGGCCACCAGCCGCGTGGGCCGCTCCTTCCCTGGCTTGGTCTGCACGGTGCTCACGTGGGCGCGTCCGCGCGACCTCTCGCACTACGAAACCTTCGAGCATTACCACGCGACCTTCTACAAGCATGTGGAGGCGCAGTCGGTGACGCCTTTCTCGCCGCGCGCGATGGATCGCGGATTGACCGGCGCGCTGCTTTCCCTGATGCGCCTGGAGAAGGATGCCTTCAGCCCGAACGTGGGCGCGAGCGAACTGGACAAGTCCGACAAGCCCGAGATCACCGAAGCCATCGACGTGCTGGTGCGGCGCGCTTGGAACGTCAGCGAGACGGCAGCCATCAAGAATCTGGCTGAGCGCGAACTGAAGGAACGCGCGGACGAGTGGGCGAAGGAAGTGAGCGTGCCCGGTCGCACGCTGGCCTATGAAAAGCGCGGCGCACAGGCGGCGACGATGGTCGGGCTGGTCAAGTCACCGGGCATCCATGCGTGGGACAACTGGACGGTGCCGATGTCGATGCGCGAAGTGGAGCCAGGCGTGCGCCTGATCATGAACACGGGACACATCTCGGACGACCACGACTGGAAGCCGCGGCAGGTAGCACGTAAGGACGAGGACTGACCATGACCACCAATAGAACACCCGTCGGGGAAGTCCGCCCCAGTCAATTGCTCTGGACATACGGGCCGGGCGCGCTGATCGACCTGCCGAGCCTCTCGGTGGTAACGCTGGGCATCGACCAGTGGGAAAAGGATCGCTGCCAGCCCATTGCCGAGCCGCGCCTGCTCGCCGCCGTGCGCAAGGTGCTCGGTGCGCAGGTGGAGAGTCTGCGCGTGCCGCCGTTCCAGAAGAGCGAACTCGTCGATCCGTGGTCGGTGGAGGCGAACATCGGCGTTCCCGTGCGGCCGTTTCCGCGCTGGATGCGCTGCGTGAAGTGCGGCCTGCTGTCGCCCTTCGACGCGGGGCTGTTCGAGATCAAGGAAAACCGCTTCCGCCCGGAACGAACCCGCTTCGTCCACAAGGGATGCCGTGGCTCCAAGGGCGACCAGCCCGCAAAGGACGCCGACGCCGTTCCGGCGCGTTTCCTCTTGGCCTGCCGCGATGGTCACCTCGACGACTTCCCGTGGCGCTATTTCGTCCACGGCGGCAACAGCTCGTGCAAGGGGACGCTGCGCTTCTTCGAGAGCGGCGCTTCGTTACAGACCGAGAACCTGTGGGTGAAGTGCGATGCCTGCAATGCATCGCGCAGCATGGCGCACGCCTTCGGCAAGGCTGGGAAGGAAAACCTGCCGAGTTGCCGGGGCAGGCATCCGCACCTCGATCACTTCGACGAGGAATGCGACGAGGAAGCGCGGGCCGTGCTGCTGGGTTCGACGAACAGTTGGTTCCCGATCACGCTGTCGGCGCTCGCCATCCCGCAGGCCAAAGACCCGCTCGGTCAGTTGATTCAGGATGGGTGGGTGGTCTTTCAGGGAATCACGGCTGAGGCGATGGTGCCGATCGTGGTGCAAACGCTGAAGGTTACGGGCGGACTTCCGGGCATCGAAAAGCATTCGGCTTCGGACATCTGGACAGCCATCGAAGCCCATCGCAACGGCGGCGGACAAGAGGTCGTCGGCGAAGCCGACATCAAGGGGCCAGAGTGGGAAGTGCTGACAGCAGCCAATCCGCCTGCCGACTACCCGCACTTCATGAGCAAGAAGGTGAGCACGCCCACGGGCTTCGAGAACCGCATCGCCAGAGTGCTGTTGCTGGAGCGTCTGCGCGAGGTCAATGCCTTGTTGGGCTTCACCCGCGTCGAAGCGCCCGAAGAATCGAGCGCCCCGAACGAGCGCCCGCAGATGGCTGGCCTCGCGCGCCGCAAGCCGGATTGGGTGCCCGCGAACCAGGTTCACGGCGAAGGCATCTTCATCCAGTTCGACGAAGCGGCGCTGCGGACATGGGAAGCGCAAGCTGGCGTCAAGAGTGTCGACGGGATGCTCAGGGCCGGTCATGGTGGATGGCGCAATTCGCGCCACCTCGACCCGGACGAGGGCTACCCCGGCATCCGCTATGCCATGCTCCACACGCTCTCGCACCTGCTCATCCGCGAACTGGCGCTGGAGTGCGGCTACAACGCGGCAAGCATCCGCGAACGCATCTACGCAGACTCCGCGAATCATCGAGCAGGCATCCTCATCTACACGGCGGCAGCCGATTCGGATGGAACGCTGGGCGGCCTCGTCGATCTCGGCAAACCGGAGAACCTCGGTCGGCTGCTGCGGCAGGCGCTGAACCGGTCGAAGATCTGCTCGTCCGACCCGCTTTGTTCGGAACACGATCCGGGCAAAGATCGTTCGTTGCACGCGGCGGCCTGCCATGCATGCAGTCTGGTCGCCGAGACCTCGTGCGAACGGGGCAACCGCTACCTCGACAGATCGTTGCTGGTGCAGACCCTCGACCGAGAGGATGCCGCGTTCTTCGCGGGGCTGTGACATGGAAAGGTTGCTGGAAACCGTCACAGCCGTGGTCTGTCTCGTGTCACCGGAGAAGGTACGGGCGCTGGCGGGTGCGATTCGGAAGGTCGGGGATGCGAAAGCGAACGCCGCACTGTCGGATGTCGTCGGTACGGCTGCGGCCAAAGTCGTCGTCGAACGGCTCGTCGAAGCGTGGCGCGCGACCTCGGTCGGCTCCGGCGAACTGGCCTTGATGCTGCTCGCCGCCAGTCATGCGTTCGAGAACGTGTCGAAGCACCAGTCCACCGAACTCGTGTGGACGGGGCCGACGACGCCCTTTGTCTCCGCGCGTCGCACCGAGCAGGCGCTGCTGCAAGTCATTGGCGCGGCCAAGCAGACCTTGTTCGTCACCAGTTTCGTGGCCTATGACGTCTCGACCATCGTGAAGGCATTGAACGACGCGATCACGCGCGGCGTGAGCATCTCGATGTTGCTGGAGTCGTCGCAGGATCACGGTGGCAGCATGTCGTTCGACGTGATCGGCAAGATGCGGACACTGGTTCCCACCGCAAAACTCTACGCTTGGCGCGAACGGACAGCCCAGTTCGCCGACGGGCGGGTTCACGCCAAAGTCGCCGTCGCCGACGGCGCCGTTTGCTTCATCACCAGCGCCAACCTGACCGGTCATGCGATGGGGCAGAACATGGAGGCCGGTGTGCTCCTCACCGGCGGGCAAATCCCGAAATTGCTGCATGAACATTTGCGGGCGTTGGTCGACACGAAGACGGTTTCCCCCGTCTGACCCCATCCAACACGATATGAACTGTCGGATTGACATCGAAATCCGCATCATATTCTGGCGCGCACTGGCGATCTGAGCTTCACCAGAGAATTCTTCTGCCAATGGTAGCCTAATATTGAGTCACCATTGGAAGGCGAGAGATGAAGATAGCGAAGTGCATGAAACCCTCCCCATGGCAGACGAAAACCGAGGGAAGCTCACTCATCGCGCCCAGCCCCCGGCCTGAAAAGCGCATTGAAACAGGATCACTGAACAATCAAGGAGATAGCTAGGCATCCCGGTCGGCTCTGTGCTATAATGAGCGGCTCGCCTGACGGCAATTGACGGCGCGATTCTTGCAATCTCGCCGTCGCCACGGCGATCCGCGACGGGCGCAGCGGCTGATCTCCACCGGGGATGGGCCCGCGCCTCCCGGACAGCAGCGCCCTGCCCGGCGGCCTCTGCGCCGCTGGATCAGGAAGTGGCTGTCAGCATTTCAAGAAAGGCCTCCCATGCATACCGAATCCATCCTCACGCACCTGAAAAAGCACGGCCAGGCGCTCGACGCGGATATCGCCAAGGGCACCGGCATCGGTTTGCAAGAGGTTCGCGACTCTTTGCAGACCTTGTTGGCCCGCAAGGCCATTTCGACTTGCAGCATGACAACCTTCAAGGACGGCCAGCCGGTCGAGGGCATTTTCTGCCGCATCGCCGGCTATATTCCGTCGGCTTCGCCCGGCCGTAAGCCCAGCGCCAAAAACTGAGATCCGGGGCGGATGACCGCCCCCGCCCACAGGCTCCCACAGGCCTACTCCCGGCGGCTCGCGATGGCCAGCCGCGCCTTGGCGCCAAGGGGGCGGCGCTTTGCCTGCCCCTTGTTTTGTCAGCCCTTCTTGGCCGGACGAGCGTTCTTGACGCGTTTGATATGCGCCATGACCGCCAGCAATTCGGCGTCGTTGAGGGCGCATAACACGGCCACGCCAGCCCGCAGCAATTCGCTTTTCTTGTACGCGCCGCCGAGGCGTTTTTTCAATTCGCCAATTTGCGCGTACTCGGCTTCCGGCATGGCGAAACGATCGCGCACCAGTTTCAGCTTGCGCGCCTTGACGGACTTGTCGGCTTTCGGCGCTTTGTCGGCCTTGGCCGGTTTGCGATGCGGCGGCGAGTCGTAGTCGATGGCCTCTGCCTGTTCCAGCGCCTCGGCCAGCGCCTTGCGATGCTTATCCACCGTTTCGTCGACCGGCGCGGCGGGCGCAGCCGCCGCCTTTTTCTTCGCCGCAGACGGCGCGGCGGCGGTTTTGGCAGCGCGCTTGGCCGCCGGCCCGGCTGCCTCGCCGGCCTTCCCTTCAGCTGTGGCTTTGATCATCGTTTTCTCCTCATTGGATAGGGTATGCAGAGTGTAGTGTTTCCTTGCCCAGGCGAAAGTTAAACTTTTCGACCGGTAAAATGGCGGCCCCTTTCAGGAGAACCCAGCATGACCCAGGATGAACTCAAACAGGCCGTTGCCCAAGCCGCCGCCGACTATGTGGCGGAACATGCGCCAGCGGGCAGCGTCATTGGCGTCGGCACCGGCTCGACGGCCAATTTTTTTATTGATGCGCTCGCGCCGCTGAAGGCTCGCTATCGGGGCGCGGTCGCCAGTTCCGAGGCCACCCGTCGGCGTCTTGAAAGCCATGGCATCGCGGTACTCGATCTCAACGACATCGAGCGCATCCCGGTCTATGTCGATGGCGCCGACGAAATCGACGCCGGGCTGAACATGATCAAGGGCGGCGGCGGCGCGCTGACGCGCGAGAAGATCGTCGCCGCCGTGGCTAGCACTTTCGTCTGCATCGCCGACGCCTCCAAGCAGGTCGCCACCCTGGGCCAGTTCCCGCTGCCGGTCGAAGTCATCCCCATGGCCCGCGCCCACGTCGCCCGCGAGCTCGCCAAGCTGGGCGGCAGGCCCATGCTGCGCGAGGGCTTCGTCACGGACAACGGCAATCTGATTCTCGATGTGCACGATCTCGCGATCAGTGATCCGAAGAAGCTGGAAGCGCAGATCAACCAGATAGTCGGCGTCGTCACCAACGGCCTTTTCGCCATCCGCCCGGCCGACGTGTTGCTGCTTGGAACCCCCTCCGGCGTCCGGCGCTTCGGCTAAACCTCGGGCCGCGCGCCGCGCCAGAATAGAAAACGGCCCCGCGAGCGGGGCCGTTTGCCGTTTGCCGCCGGCTCAAGCCTTGGGCGGAACGTAGCCCTGAACCTGATCCGCGCCGTCGCCAAAAAAGTGCTTCTCGACCTGTTCCGCCAGATACTTGCGGTGCCGCGCATCGACGAGATTGAGGCGGTTTTCGTTGATGATCATGGTCTGCATCCTGATCCACTGCTGCCAGGCTTCCTTCGAGACATGCTCGAAAATGCGCTGGCCAAGAGCGCCCGGATAGGGCGGAAGATCAAGCCCCTCGGCCTCGCGGCCGAGCTTGATGCAATGGATGGTGCGTGCCATGTGTTGCTCCATGCGGAAAAAGTCGAGCGGGCATTATAGAGGCTTTGGCGGGCATCTTCGATGTATGCCTTTTCCGCCTGGCAACTATAATGAATAGTAGGAGACGATGTTTTTCGTCCGTATTTTTTCAGGAGGCGGATCATGCCCATGCCTATCCAGAATGCCAGCGCCTCGCTCTACGCCGCCAATTCCATGACGGCCACCGAAAGCAGCCGCAAGGCGCAAGCGCAGAACAACGACGCGAATGTCAGTGACGCAAGGCTGCCGAGCACCTCGGCGGGGATCAGCCAGGCGGTGCAACAATCGGTCAATATGCAGATTTTGCAGGCTTCCGCCCGGGTGTCGCTGATAGCGGGCGAGCAGTCGCTGACTTTGCTGTACCGCTCGGCCATCGACCGGATCAACGACGCCTTGGCGCCGCAATTGGGGCCGAATGCGATTCAGAATGCAATCGCCTCGGGCGTGGATACCTCGCCGGAAGCCACGGCCAATCGCATTCTTTCATTTTCGACCGCCTTTTTTGAAAAATATGCCGCCCAGAATCCGGGCAAGGATCCCGACCGGCTGGTCAGCGATTTCGTTGCCCTGATTCGCGGCGGTTTTGAAAAAGGATTCAATGAGGCGAAGAAAATTCTCGATGGCCTGGGCGTTCTGAAAGGCGGCATCGCGGACGGCATTCAACAGACTTGGGATTTGGTGCAAAAGGGCTACGACAATTTCCTGGCCTCAAAACTGAGTTCGTAAGGCCCTTGCCGGTTTAAAAGGCGGCCCGCCGCTCAGGCGGGCTTGCCCCCTTCTCCCCTGGCCCCTCTTTCGCAGGCGGGCGAGGGGTTTCACGCTATAGCGTCTTGAACAGAACCTTGGAGCGCCGCTGGGAGTTGTACATGTCGCGCTTCTTGGCCGGCAGGTCGTCGACGGTGCCGAGCCGGTAGCCGCGCTCGACGAACCAGTGTTCGGTGCGCGTGGTCAGCACGCACAGGCGCTTGATACCGAGCTTTTTGGCGCGGCGCTCGATGCGTTTCATCAATTGCTCGCCATAGCCCCATTCGCGGTGCTCGTGGCAAACGGCCAGGCAGGCGAGTTCGGCGTCCTCGTCGGAATGGGGATAGAGCGCGGCGCAGCCGACGATGATGCCGTCGTGGAGCATGATGGAGAAATGCTCGATTTCGCGCTCCAGCAGTTCGCGCGGCCGGTGCACCAGGATGCCTTCCTCTTCCATCGGCTCGATGAGCGCGATCAGCGCGGCGATGTCGTCGGGCTTGGCTTCGCGGATATTTTCCAGCGATTCGCGGGTGATCACGGTGCCGACGCCGTCATGGGTGAACAGTTCGCGCAAGAGCGCGCCGTCCTGGGCGTAGCCGATCAGGTGCACGCGCCCGACGCCGGCGCGCGTCGCCCGGCAGCCGCAGGGCAGGTAGCGGCGGATGTCGGATGAGAGCCAATCGCCGCCGCCGGACAGGGCTTCCGCCTCGTCGGCGGTCATGGCGTCGATCAGTTCGCCGTCCTTGTCGGTGACGCCGCAACTGTCGGTCAGGAAAACCAGCTTGTCGGCCTTGAGGGCGACGGCAACGGCTTCGGCCACCTCTTCCCCCGGCAGGTTGAAAATTTCGCCGGTCGGCGACGGCCCCTCGCAATTGAGCAGCACGATGTTGCCGAGGCTCAGTTGGGCGTTGATGCCCTCGGCGTCGACCTTGCGCACCTTGCCGGCGTACTGCATGTCGATGCCGTCCAGCACGCCGATGGGCTGGCCGATGATGAAATTGCCGCCAATGACGCGAATCCGGCTATTGGCCATCGGCGTATTGGGTAGACCCTGCGAGAGCATGGCCTCGATTTCGAGATAGACGCTGCCAACGGCGTCGAGCACGCAATCGAGCGCCTGCGCATCGGTCACCCGATAGCCGCGGTGATAGATGGGTTCGAGATTTTTCTCGCGAAGCGCTTCCTCGATCTGCGGGCGCGCCCCATGCACCAGCACCAGACGGATACCGAGACTGGCCAAGAGATTGACATCGTAAGCCAGCGTTTTGAGAAACTCGCTCGCGACCGCCTTGCCGCCGAAGGCGATAACGAAGGTCTTGCCGCGAAAGGCGTTGATGTAGGGGGTGACCGCCCGGAACCAGGAGACGAAGTGCTCGTCGTAAGGGGTATCGCTCATGTTTTTTTGTATTTCTCCTGTTCGTCCAGCAGCGCCTCTTCGAGCCGCTCGCACACCGTCTTTAGCACCTTGATCCGGGCAAAGCGCTTGTTATTGGCTTCGACCGGGGTCCAGGGCGCAAGGCCCGTCGAGGTGCGGTCCACCATATCGCAGGCCGCGACCACGTAGTCATTCCATTTCTCGCGATTGCGCCAATCCTCGTCGGTAATCTTGAAGCGCTTGAACTCGGTGTCCTGGCGCTCCTGAAAACGGCGCAACTGCTCGTCGGCGGAAATCTGCAACCAGAATTTGATCACCACGGTGCCGGACTCGACCAGTTGGTGCTCGAAATCGTTGATCTCTGCATAGGCGCGCAGCCAGTCGGGCTCCTGGCAAAAGCCCTCGACCCGCTCGACCAGCACCCGGCCATACCAGGAGCGATCGAAGATGGCCACCCGGCCGGTGCGCGGCAGCTTGCGCCAGAAGCGCCAGAGATAGGGCTGAGCGCGCTCTTCCTCGGTCGGCGCGGCGGTCTGGATAATCTGGTACTGGCGGGCGTCCATCGCCGCCGCGACGCGGCGGATGCTGCCGCCCTTGCCGGCCGCGTCCGGGCCTTCAAACACCAGCGCCAGCGAGCGCTTGCTGAGAAAGCGCAAATCGCGCGCCAGCACCGAGAGGCGCCCCTGATATTTGGCCAGCTCGCTCTCGTATTCCTTGCGGCTCAGTTTTTGCGTGAGATCGAGTTCGCTGAGCACATTCTTGTCGTCGATGGGATGCACGATGGGCGGGGCCACCGGCACCAGGAGCCGCCCTTCCTGCTTGAGCCGGCGGCGCATGGCATCGAGCACGATGCGGCCAACGGTCAATGAACGGTAGGCGTCATCCGTGCCCTCGACAATGATCCACGGCGCCTTGGCGCTATTGGTCACGCGCAGCACATGGCCGGCGACCGCTTGCAGCTTGTCGTAGGTTTTCAGGCGCTTGTAGCTTTCCTTGGTGACCCGCCAGGCGGTGGCCGGGTTTTTCTCCATCGCCTTCAGGCGCGATTTCTGGCCCTCGCGCGACAGATGGAAC
>Ga0209737_10002110_pt1 | contig 13991 bp, 16 predicted proteins | sample TergutCu122P3_FD_187284 | JGI IMG/M metagenome (GOLD analysis project Ga0209737, IMG submission 187284) | Cubitermes ugandensis P3 segment gut microbial communities from Kakamega Forest, Kenya - Cu122 P3 (SPAdes) (version 2) | ecosystem: Host-associated > Arthropoda: Insects > Digestive system... | reverse complement strand
CTTCATTTTTATTTGAGTGGTTTTTGTTCCGGCGGGTCGGGTCGGGGGCGACCCGCCGGAGAAACCTTCGGTTTCACTTTATTTTGTGCTAAAATATGTTCGAACTTTTTTGTAGAAAGTTACCATAATAAAAATCTGATGCCTTGGTATCAGATTTTTATTATCTGTAACTGGTTAGATTGAACCAACGACTTTTTGCGAAGCAAAAATAGTCGTTGGGTCGCGAAGCGAATGAAGTGAAGAAAAGCAGCCGTAGGCTATTTTTCTTCACGAATGAGCGGAGGAGGCGAAGCCGATAATCAACCCCCGCTACCAAAATTAAAACCCCATCGGCTAGATGGGATTTTTTATTGGCCATCTGGCTAATCCCAGGCTTATGCTAAAATAGTAATGGTTATGTGGAAGGATATAAAAAAGAGGTTTAAACCGATTCAGAAGTTTCTGATGAAGCACAGGAAAATCACAACTCCGACTGTCGCAGTTTTTGCGATTTTGATGGTAATCCAACTTTTTTACCCGTCGGCTCGGTTGTTGCCTGGTACAACAATATCTGGTCAAAATTATAGCTTCATGACCAAATCAGAAGCCATCACCAGCCTAGATAGAGTTTATAACGATGCCGACATTGATATATTTTTTGGTGAGAACGAGAAGCCATATCTTACGGTCAAGCCGATTGATATTGGTCTACACGTTGGCAACGTGCAACGTGTGACGGTGATAAACTATCCTTTGTATATGCGAATAATTCCAACCTCAGTGTTCTGGTATGGATTTATTCAATCTGACACACCAGCCACCTTGACGTTTTCGGACCCTAATTTAGATCAATTTATCGACGATAAGTTTGGTCAGGACTGCAATATTGAGCCCGTTAATGCCAGCTTACAGATTAATGGTACGAACCTGAATCTGGTAAAAGCCAGCGAGGGTGGAACCTGTAAAACAAAAGATGTTAAGGAAAAAATTTATAATCTAGATTTTATTAATCCAAGCTACGCCAGTGCCAGAGTGGCAATGGAGGCTGTAGCACCAGATATCACCAACAGTGATGCCCAACAGCTGGCTTCCGCCATTGGTAAAAAGCTGCTCGATCCATTATCGCTTTCGTTAGGTGATGAATATGGCAAAGTTGATCTATCGCCCGAAGAACTAGCCCTGTGGTTAGAGTTTGAAATAGTCAACAACAAAATCGTGGTGGCAATAAATAGCGAAAAATCAGCGAAGTTTTTTGATGAAAGAGTCGCCCCGATAATTTCTCAAAAAGCCGGGGTTAGTATCATTACAACCAACAATCTGACTGACATAACACGTCAAGACGGCGCTGAAGGGAAGATGATTAATATCAAAGAAACCAATCAGCGCATAGCGGACTACTTGATGGACAAACGAACCAGTGTCGATGTAGCGATTCAATCAATTGAACCGGCTATTCAATACGCCAGGAGTTTTGACACAACTAGTGCCGGCATCTCATCATTTATCAAATATTTTGCTCAGACTCACAGCGGTAAATTCAGCGTTCAATTGTTAGAGATTGGTGGTCAGGGTCGTCAAGCTAGCTATTATCCAGACCGTCAGTTTATGGTAGCTGGGGCTAGCCGTTTTATATTGGGGTATGGGATGCTAAAAGCGACGGAGCAGAATAATCCATCTAGCAACAACGGTAGCGACCAATCTTGCTTTGTTAGTGTTATGTGGCGATTTGAGACTGATTGTGTTAGTAACGCGGTTTATAGTTTACTGCGACAGGACCAAGATTCTTTGGTGTTAAATAACACGGCACTATCATCCAACCCAGATAACATTTCCTCGACTGCTGCCGATTTAGCAAAATTTTTAATGCGAATTCATAACGGCCAGATATTATTATCGGCTACCGACAGGGATATGCTATTAGATAACCTCAAAACATCTGAGCCAAGAAATGGCATAGCATCAATAAGCAGCCGGATTATTAACGCCACCGGTAGTAGTTATGGCCAATATAGCGATGTGGCGCTGCTTAATTCAGGCATCAGTGTGTATGTTTTGGCTATACTAACAGAGAACAGTAAGTTAAGTGATGTAGCAGAACTAGCCCGCCAAATCAGCGACTTTATGAGTCGGTGAACCCATTTAGTAGCCAATGTTTCGACTGTTCATAAAACCGTCAACTCGTTCGAGTATGCGTAATAATTCGTCGGTATCTTGTGGCCCCAGGTAATCAATTAGACCCTGGAGTGTTCCAGAGTATTGACGGTTATTGACGATTTGGGCGAACATAATTCGACCAAGTTTGGTAGGTTTGATTTCGATGACACGCCTATCTTTGGTACTGGGTCGGCGTTTAATGATTCCCATACGTTGCTCGATTATATCCAGGTGTTGCGAGACAGCCGGGGGGTTAAGTTCGGCCCGTTTTGCTAATTTACCAACACTAATTGGGGTTTTGTTATCGCGGTAATAATCTGCCAAAAGTCTAACCAATGTCATAGTGGCGGATGGTATGGCATGTTGGTGGCGGGCGTTATTGCGGAACAGGGCACGCCGCATTCCAACTAGTGAACTTTCCAGGCGACTTGCACGGTCTTGATCTTTTTCTATATCATTTTTCATATTTTACTCCTTAAACAAATTATTTCAGCTGCTTAATAGTTTAGCAGCTGAAATAATATTTATCAAGCGTTTTTGATTAAATTTGGCTTAGCGCGTTATCAAGGGCTTTAATAATTTCATCTTTAGTAGAAGTTATTTTTTCACCATTGACCATCATATAGGGCGTACCATTAACACCGTTTTTTATGCCTAAGCCACTCTGAAAATCCAGTCGGGTTTTGATGCCGTTTTGGTTGTAGTTTCGGTAATCATCACGCCATTTATCCATATCTAGCCCCAGGCTTTCGGCATATTTAGCAAACACGTCCTCACGCTTGGCTACACTGACCGGGCCCCATTCTGGTTGGTAGATATAAAGTAAGTCGGCCATATCATGAAACCGACCCTGCCTGGCCGCAGCTTCGGCTGCGACCGAGGCTGCCATACCATTGGGGTGGCCTTGGCTTAGATGTAAATAGCGTTGTACGAAAGCTACACGGTCGCTATAAGCACTTTCAATTTCTCGCATACTAGGCGATAGGGAATAACACGCCGAACACTGGAAATTCAGCCATTCAATCAAGACGACCTGGCTATCGGATTTTCCATATACATGATCAATTACGGTTTCGGGGTCGCCATTAAAACCATCCGGTAGGTTTTCCGTAGTGATTTTTTGAGAGAAGTCAAACAAGCTGATGTCGACCTTATTGCTCTGTCTTGATATGTTTAATGAATCAAACCAGCCAAATTTAATTCCCGATGCGATGACAACGACCACCGCGACACAGACACCCAAAATAATTAACAATCTTTTATTCATGATTCCTCCAATGATTTTATTTTACACCATTTTAAGCTTTGCTGCCATTTTGGCGAGTTCGTCATCGCTCGGATTTGTATCGGGTGATTTCAAATCATTGCCGTAGTTGATTGGGACTAAATGCACATGAACATGGGGCACACCGAAGCCTTCTACCACAATGCCAACGCGCTTTGGCCGCAAGGTGTCTTTGATGTGTTGCCCGATTTTTCTAACGATTTTCCATAAATATGTGTAATCATCATCAGGCAGATCCCAGATATGGTCGGCTTGATTTTTAGGAATAACCAAAACATGCCCTGGGAACATTGGCTCAATCGTTAAGATAGAGATAACTTTGTCATCCTCATAAATTCTATGAGCTGGCAGTTCACCATTAATAATTTTTGTGAAAACTGAATCTGTCATTTTCCTCCTTTGCTAGTGTTTGGCGGAGAGACAGGGATTCGAACCCTGGATGGTCTTGCGACCATACACGCGTTCCAGGCGTGCCAATTCAACCACTCTTGCATCTCTCCTTTATGAAATAGTCTAGCATATTTTTAGTGTCATTCCGGCGAATGCCGGAATCCAATCAATAATGCAATTGATAGTACCGTCATTCTGGGCTTGTCCCAGAATCCAATCAATAGACCATTCAACTAATACGAGTTTTTAATCTCATCATACAAATCTCGCCACTCAGGATTAAATTCGTTGATCACATTAGTTTTATAAAGCCTGCGCCAGTTCTTAATCTGTTTCTCTCGATTTATGGCTAATTCGATATCATCGTAAACTTCATAATAGACCAGGTCGTGAACGTTGTATTGACTCGTGAAACCCTTAATCATATTAGCTTTATGCTCGTAAACTCGCTTAATAATATCCGAAGTAACACCAGTATACAAAGTACCGTTATAGCCGCTGGCCAAAATGTATACATAGCTGGTTTTCATTTTTTAATTTTATAATTTATTGGATCCTGGGACAAGCCCAGGATGACGCTAAGGCATCAATTTATTGGATCCTGGGACAAGCCCAGGATGACAAATTTAAGATTTCTTCTCTTGTCGGGCGATGATGGCGAGATTGACGGTTTTCACCCCTGCTTCGCGCAGCAGTTTGGCTGCCGCTATGACCGTGGCGCCGGTGGTATAAATATCATCAATCAACAAAATTTCTCGTGGTATGACTCGTCGTTTATTAACAGCAAAAGTTTCAGCGGCCTGCTTACGGCGTTCACATGCAGTTAAACCATGTTGAACCGAATTAGTGATTCGCGTTAGCAGCCGTCCGTCATATTTTAAACCACGTTTTCGAGCAAACAATCGTGCAATCAATTCGGTATGGCCAAAACCACGTTGGCGAATGTGTGGGGCGATGGTGGGTATGGGCACTACAATAGTGTCACTTGGCAAGTCGGGCACAACCGTATCTAACAGACCAATTATTACCTTAACCTGCCCGCGTTCACTATTAAACTTAAAGTCATCTACCAAACGCTTCAACGTGCCAGCTCGTTCACCAACCACAAAAACTCGCAAGAACGGTGACTTTAGCCGACAGGTAGCGCACAAATTATTACCAGTGACAAGCGTCTCGCATATGATACATTTGCTATACGGTGAGTCGGTAATTACGGAGAAGCAATCCGAACACAAACCACCGCCAGCCTGCCCACAGCCTCTGCAATGATGTGGTGCAAATACTCCTAAAACTTTATCAATCAACATTTAATAAAAACCTCTTGAATAATCTGCAACCATTATATATAATTATAAGGAATAATAATAAAGTCCGAGCGAGGTATGTGGAGGAATATATGAAAAAAGACAATGATGATCTGTTACTAGAGGAAGAAATAGATGGTGCTTTCTTTGGCGACGATGATCCAGTAGCCGAGAAATCGGCTGTTAGCGGTGGGGCGACTTTGGACGGCGGTGCAGAAGACGAAGATATCGATGTGCCGGGGCAACTAGCAGTTGATATCTACGAAACGCAAGAAAAACTGATTATTAAATCCCGCGTAGCTGGGGTTAATGCCAAAGATTTAGATATCAACATCACTGATGGGGTATTAACAATTAACGGCACACTGTCAGCCGGTGAAGATGCAGCTGCTACACAGTGGCACGTCCAAGAATGTTACTGGGGCGAATTTAACCGTACCATCTCGCTGCCTGTGCCAATCAAGGAAGACGAAGTCGAAGCGGTTCTAAAGGACGGCGTATTGACAATTAGCTTTACCAAGGTCCAACCCAAAGGCACCAGCATCAGTGTCATCGAGAAATAAAAATCAAGATCGCTGGATTTCAAAAACTCCCCCAGATGGGGGAGTTTTTGAACTGAGCTAACCTTTACCTTGTTGCGTTGTTGGCTGCAGAGACCACAATACCAACTATCAAACCAGCAAGTAGCGCAACTGCTAGACCAATGATCGCATACAGTAGGGTGTTCTTGGCCTTCTTAACTTTTTCGGCGTCGCCACCGCTCGTTGCATAACGAATACCACCAAAGATAATAAATACTACGCAGATTATGCCCACAGCTGTTAGTATCCAACCTACTATCATACCAGCCCAACCAAATACAGTGTCAACCGGTGTCCCATCAGCGTTACAATTAGTACCGGGTAAAGCTGCCCATACTCCCTGACAAATCCAATCAGTGGTTGTTTGGGCTGATGCTGGGGCGCCTACTAAGCCTATGGCTGTAAAAGCCATCAAAGCCAATGCGCTTAAACCCAGGCCTATTTTTTGTATCATTTCTTTCATAAAAATTAACTCCTTTACTTAATGCTTATGTATCTATATATATCAGACACGACACGTTTTGTAAACAATTGGCCGCAATTGTTACCATCTTGATGGGTTAGATAAGTATGTCACGACTTGGATTATTGTGGCAGCCAACAAGGCTAGAACTAGGCCGATAATAGAGTAGAGTAGCGTACTCTTAGCTTTCTTTACCTTTTCGGCTTCTCCGGCCGAGGTGGCATAGCGCATACCACCGACAATTATCATAATTACAGCCAAAATTCCTACTGCATATAAAATATACCGAATAATACTAGCAACCAGACTGAACAAACCACCCGTCGATGGATTTTTTATATCATCGATGGCTTTGCACACACCGTCATCCAGGACGTATCCTGCGCTACAGGGGTCGGATGCACTGGCGGTGCTAGCCAGTAGCGCAATGCCAATTGTAATGATGGTGCACAATGCTAATGCCAAACCGAAGAATTTCTTCATCAGCTGGCTATTCCTATCACAATATTAACAATTAACCCAGCCGCCATAGCAATTAGTAGCCCAACAATACCCCACATTAGGTTTTGCCTAGCTTTCTTTACTTTGTCTGCACTACCACCGGCGGTGATTATTTGCGCAGCAGAAACAGCAATCATTAGGACAGCCATAATGCCAATGATAACCAAAAATATATTAATACCATTTTGTATTATTACACGTGGTGTTAAATCTGGTAAACCGGGGTTAGGAAAAGGAGTATTCATATCCCCCCAGTCAATCCTGCCATCAAAAATCCAATCACAGTTGATGCTAATATGGCAATTATCAGGCCAATTACTGCTTGTGTTAGCGAGGTTTTGGCCGCAGCAATTTTCTGTTCATTGCCACCGTTAGTCAGATAACGAAAAGCACTGACCAAAATCATCACAACCGCCAATATGCCGACCACTCGCATTAAGATTTCTATCATGTTGATAGCAACCGTCCAAACTACCCTTGGTACAGTCATGCTCCCCATATCAACAACGGTGTGTCCTTCAATTACTGTGCATTCTAAACCTCGGTACCAGTTAGGAAAATCTAAAAAGCTACTCCTGTCCGGACAGGCGGCTGCATCAACTTGAGCCGGCAAGACGGCGACCAGTCCAAGCATACCAACCAGTGTCATAAATCCGGCGACAATAAACTGCTTCATGCAAACAATCCCCCTGGTACTAAGAAGTTTAATAGTGCCCACATGACCATGTATAACACCAGTGCTAGTAGGGCATTGCGGATAGTCTCGATACCCTTTTTTGCTCTTTCTTGGGCGCCACTAGCGGTCATATACTGTATCGCCCCAATTATGACCATAATAATCACTACTGTACCGACACCAACGGCTAACCAGTTAAACACCATCAGGATGTTGCTAATTAATGTATCTGATCCGCTTTTATCACATTCCCAGGGAAAAGTATATTCGTGGCCATCGCAGCTAGTTTGTGGGACAGCAGAAGTTGTAACAGAGTGAAGCAAACAGATGGCTATTGTTGTAGGCAGAGTACTTAGTAATTTGAGTTTCGTCGATAATTTATTTTTCATTTTTTTCATCAAGTTATCAACCTTATATCTTTAGACGCTCCATAATGGTATTTAAGATATTACGAGATGGCTGCTCCATGGGCAAGTGGCTACCAACTAAGTCGATAATAACTTCTCCTTTGTCAGGCGGTATCGGGATGGGTTCACCTGCCATTAGGCGTTTTGTGGGGATAAGTGTCATGATCCAGTTATTACCATTATTAGATAAACAGAAAGCCCGGAATAGTTCCCAAGCCAACTCTTGGTTTCCGATTCTAATACCTTTGGTCGATACGGTGTAGCCAGTTGGTTGGGCGGTCGGTCTATTAACGACAATCAACGTGATAATGATTAGAATGCCTAGTCCTGCAGTGCTCCAAAGTTGCCAAAACTGGAAGAACCAATGCAACAAAAAAGCGACGATGGCCAAAGCCAGTAAAACAACAATAGCAATGACATACCAAACAGTTCCGCGTTGATGTGGCGTATGGGATATCTGCCACGAAACACTATCGTCTGACGATGTCTTGATTGGTTGTGTCGACTGCGTGGTTGGTGCCTGATGATCGGATTGCGTCTGCTGTGTTAGTTGTGCAGGTCGGATTGGCTGAGTAGGAGTAGGTTCAACGGCTGGAGCGGGTGGTCTTGGCGGTGTAACCTGGGAGTTCATAAACGGATTAACCTCATTGTCATTTTGCATAAGCTTATTCTATCATTAGATATCAAAAATTGTAAAGCTATTGTTGATATCTATAGATTTGGCATTGCGAAAAGTCTGAAACATTGTTGGCAGTCGGGCAGGCAAAAAACACTAACACAGATGTATTGGTGTTTGGTTTTGGCGGGTCAAAGCCGGGCACTAAGCTGGCGGAAACAGAGTAGCCAGCCGATCCAATAAGGATCAAACTCCAGACACGATTATTGGCCGACAAAAACCGCACTTCAATGGCCGATTCTTCGTCGCCTCGCATAAGTCTAACTAACCCAGCCGGGATCTGGTCGGTCGAGAACTCTGTTGTGCGGTTCGACATCGTGGTTGATTTCTCCCACACTAAATTACGATTTGTATCAAATAATTTTATTGATAGCGCCCGTGTGCTATTATTATCAATTACCTCTGCTGATAGTTCCTTCTCATCGCGGTTTAACATAATCCTGAATGTCGACTTGGTGGTAAGTGCTCCGTATGGTTGTTGGTCAAAGGTCTGGGAAAGACTATTTGCAAAAATACTAACCCGCCAAATTGCGATGCCGTTTTCATAACTGTACATATTAACCATGCGCTTGATGGTTTGTGACCATTCATCAGAATTATATCTGGTTAAAATATCCCAACCAACGAAAGTTGGACCGTTAGCAATTGGGTCGTCTTCGCCATTGGATGTGAATGTCCCATCCACTTGAACTAGTCTTTGTGACGCTGGGTCGATTTCGTCTATGACCCGGCTACCATCCGGTGCTTTACCCGCTTGGTTAACTGCGTTAATTATTATCACAATAACAAGTGCGATAATTATTAATAACACCCAACCGACTATTAAAGCCTGTACCTTGTGGTTCTTTATAAAATCTAATAACCATTCCACTATTTTACCTCCTTGTCACTGCCATGATAAACCCAGTACTACCCGGGATATTTTTAATTATAGATTCTGGCCAGTAGTCACTAAGCAGATGGGGGCTAGCTGAGTCGGCAACTTTATACATACCATTACCATCTTTACCACGTATCACGAAATAATGCCCGAACCCGTCCCAGTCGCGGATCACGTGGCCGTTAGAATTAGCCTGCGAAATGCCACTTACGCCATGCACAATTATCGCCCCCCGACTAAGATATGTGTCGATCTGATTCCTATCTATCATCACAGCCGAAACCTGATGCCTGCCGAGGTTAATAAAATTCATCGCGTTATAAATAGAATACGCAAACCATTTGGGATTCTGTTCATTGTAAATACTTTCGGGCGTGATACCTTTATCACCCAGTAAATTAGCCATCGCCATCGTCACAGCATATGTCATACAGCCTTCCCTGTGCCCAGGCGGTTCGGTGTAGTCGTTGGCATTTTGGTTGTATGCTTTTGAGATTTGATTATAGTAAATCCATGAACCATCATTCATAAAATCACCCAGCGCGTTCGATCCGGTGCCGCAATTACCACTGCTATTGCTCTGGGCTGTTCTGCACTCTAATGCCATCTGGTCCGACCAAACTCGCCCGTTGTTTTTAGCAAAATACTCCACCCCAGCCTCGACCCCGGCTGGCCAGTTGTCTAAGCCATATGCATTAGTCTTACATTCTTTATCTTCACCTTTCATACCACAGATTACCAAGCTTCTCGGTTGGTTCTCAATAACACCTAGTGAAGCATTGTCAGTGGCGGCGTGTGTAATGTTGCTACCGCTGATAACTTTTTCCCATGCGGAATCAAATGTATCCATATACCTATTAATATCAAGTCCAAATCCGTTACTAAAGTCCATATGCAATGCAGCATAGTAAAAGGGCGAGATTAATATCTCGGCAATTAAGTTCTCTTGGAGATTCGGTCTGGTCCACCTGGCAGCCGCTCGATTCAACAGTGCTTCCATATGAGCCATCACACGGGCTTCCGACGTTGACCCTTCGGCCAACACAGCCTTGTAAATTTTTAATTTATTCTCGCTTGATAAACCCTGAACCATTCTTTGCCGAATCTCGGCTAGTCTTGGACAATCCCCGGTGGCTCTACCAGAACATTCAACGAAGTAGCCAATACCATCGTTGTAAATTTGTTGTTGGCGTTCTGACATGGCAGCCATAGCCCAGTTGGTAGGGAACACAACCACCGCCGATAGCGGCAGAAGTGCAAGTATTAAGAATATTCGTTTCATTATTAATAACCCCCAGGCGCACCCCACCCAAAATAACTATGTGGCGGCTCGTATATGCCCTCATTAAATTGTAAATGTAGGTGTGTGCCAGTAGAACATCCGGTATTTCCAACAGTGCCTATCTGCGTACCAGCCACTACTGTATCACCAACTTCGACTGTTCTGCTACCAAAGTTCATATGGAAGTAGCCCGTTGTTGCTTGCAATCCTTGTATAACAATATAGACATATTTTTCACCCCTTCGATGAATCGCACCATCCGCAGTACAGCTACTACCCACTACCGCGTCATCGGTCGAAACTATGACCTTGCCGCTGTGCATAGCATAAACCGGCATGCCTTGACTGCCACCAGTCCCAGTGATATCGGTGGAGTTGCCGTGGTCTTCATAGGTGTTGGTATTTGCTGGTCTTTCAGTTGGGTAGCACCAACCAGTGTGATTTTCAATCGGTATACAATTGCTTGCTATGTTACCACCGCCACTAAACCCGGCTTCATCGCAGGCACTAGCATCGCCCAATTCAAAACAAGCGTTATATACGATGTCAAAATAATCATTAGCAAAAGTCCTGACCCGGAATAAGTCATCATCACTATGGTCACTACATTTCGCGAGTTCTTCTTCGGAATAATACAATGTTGCAGCTTCGGCTTCTTTTGATCTGCCCGCTCCGTCTTCGCCTTCGCTGGGGTTATTGTCGGCGATGCTAACTCTATAATCATAACCGTCACCGGTGCTATACTCGGCTTTATTGATATTGACTCCGTAACACTTCTTCATCTTGGCACGCAGCGGTTGACCGCTAACTTTTTCGTCGGCGTCAAGAATACCCTTAACAATATCCATGTTGGTATCAAATTGATAATCCAGCTCATCTGTCCACTTGTCCATCTCTTCGTCCGTGAACCCAAAAGAGGGAATTTTAATTCCATAAAAGAAATCCGACAGCTCCTCATTCGGACTTTTAGCATAAGCACCAGGCACAATGTTAATAGACGAAGTCGGCTGAAAAGCTTTAGCAATAATATTAGTCCCAGATGTTAATAACTTAATACTATTAGCCAAAATACCGTCGGGTGTTAGACCTTTTTCTTTAAAATCAAACTGCTTGGCAACTTTAACTGCGGCAGAACGATAATCCGAAATATCAAACAACTGCTGGGCCAATGGCTTGGCATCATATTCGGCTTTAGCTATAGCCATTTCTTCTTGTTGAACAGCAGCGAACTGAACACTACTTAGCGGCCCACCCCCACCTAGGCGTATCACTTCATTGGCATGAAACCAACCACCCGCCACGGTAGCATCAGACACCTCTTCGAGTAACCCAAGGTCTATTAAATCCTCATAGTTGACTGGATTATTCAGGAACCAACCAACTATCGAGATTGCAACCCCAGCCATAAAGTCTTGACCCTTTTTTGTTTCCACCCAAATATCAAAAGCAATACCAGCTACACAACCAAGGCCAAGCGATGCTATGCACCCTATCAAATCTGTCCCCCACGATATAAGCCTTTGCCCCCATTCACTACAAGCGAACCCTGCCAATTGCCAAGCGCCTGGTATACTACTGATAATACCATACAGCCCACCACTAGATTTCGAAATACTCCGCCAGGAATCTAGCACCCCAGTCGATACAGAGTTAATTTCCGCGGCCGTAGTACTACCATCAATGATTGATATCAAATTACCAGAACCGAAACTATGTTTCTCATGCTCATCTATTACGCCATCACCATTGTAATCATCTTCGGTATGCATCGTGGTATTGTAAACCAGATCAAATGCCTCCATTGACCAATCGTCACTAGCTTTCATCTGTTCACTATACCCTTGCAGGTCAAGGTAAAAATTCCGCGAGCTACCCATGATGCCATCGAATTTAACATTGGGGTCGCTCATCGCTTTAGTAATACATATGCCGGTTGTCGCCAACGCAACTAGACCAGTAATCTTAGCCGCTTTCCCAGCTATCTTTCTGCCGCTTGCTACGTTGGTTTCTCTTTGCATCGCATTAGACACCGCTTTTTCTGACTGCTCATCCACCTTTGCTCGTCTACTTGCATCCACCTTGCGCTTACCCTTGAATAGGTCTTTCCGCCAATTATTGAATTGACCGATTGATTTATGAACTTTATTTTCAAAGGGGTGAAAGAATCCGGTTATACCCAGCATCCTAGATAAGTTCCATGACAAAATATGTTGCGAAACTCTATTATTAATCCCCGCACTGCGCAGCAACGCTTGATTGACTAAGCGTTTCTCAACACGGTCTAATGGCTTAGCACCCGAGACTAAATCAATTTTAACTCCATTTGGCCCCGGGCGACCAAACTCTATTCTTTTTAAGATATCGTCTGGTACACCATTGTTGCGTAAGAAGTCCCTAGCTGTTGTGCCGGGCGGTATTTTAGCGGCATCAATCGTGGCACCTCTATAAAAAGACAAACTATCAATTCCGACATCAGAATTTAGTATTATTCCACTGCGCTCCAGAGCGTTTTTGTAGTGCGTTCCTATAGCTCCACCCAAGATACCTACCCTCGAGCGCTGGACAAATTCTGATACACTACTAGAAAACCCAGCCTTAGATAATTTAGCGGCTCGGGCTGAATTAGCCGCTGAACGCGCTGTCATTTGTCCAGTTTTCACTAGTTCAACGGTATGCCGGATCATATCAGCATAGTGTAGCAACTGCATCGGGCCATGCACCACCACAGTAATTAGGGCAGTACTACCAGCTGCACCCACGAAGCCAGCAATAGCTAATATCGCCCTCTTCTTCCCGCGCTTAGAAAGCCCAGCCTTAAGGCCGGTCATTGTGCCGGTTTTTGGGTCAAATGACTGGCCGTCTTTATCCCAGGAACCACTATCGTCGTTATAAGTCCAGCCGGCATCTTGCATGCTGTTTTTCCAACCATCCGATTCTAGGGCGGATCTGGCATTATCTGGGTCCGTCTCGGGCCCATTCCACCCGGCTCGTTCTATGTCATCTAGCTTTTTACCAGTATTATTAACATCATGACTAATATTTTTTTCGTCCAACTCACCGTTGTCTGCTTGCTGCTCACCGGTGTTATCACCTCTATCACTAATATCATTCTTGACTACTACACGAAACTTTACTCGTCTTTCACCAATTTTCTTACTGTTTCTGCTCGGAGCACCTCTTGCCATTGCATTAACAATTGTAGCATAAACACGATACCAAAAACCAACCCCTTACCAAACCAGTGGAGTCTTTCAAACAAAACGCGAGCTGCTTATAGTATTAATCAGGGCTGATGGGGTTTTTCTAGCAGGTGTATACTATTAATCCCTATCTTGAAGTTCAACCACATTTGTTCCCAGCCTTCTTCATGGTTACCGAATATTGGTCCGCAATGAACACCTAGCATATACTTG
>Ga0209737_10002109_pt1 | contig 13992 bp, 2 predicted proteins | sample TergutCu122P3_FD_187284 | JGI IMG/M metagenome (GOLD analysis project Ga0209737, IMG submission 187284) | Cubitermes ugandensis P3 segment gut microbial communities from Kakamega Forest, Kenya - Cu122 P3 (SPAdes) (version 2) | ecosystem: Host-associated > Arthropoda: Insects > Digestive system >... | reverse complement strand
CAAAACCCCTATAAAAGTTAGAATGAATTATAACAGGGAGTGAGTTTATTAATTATAAATGGAATTGAGTCTTAATAATAGAATGTATAAACTTTGCTTTACTAACGCAGTTGACTAATTAAAACTTTATTTCTAATGAGATATACCCTATAAATATTAGAACGACTAAGGAACTTAAATTAATCTTGGAAATGAATCGAACTCTCAAAAGTCTTTTGTCCTTAATCTTCTTCATTTCTATCCTTCCGCTCTCTGAAACTCAATGTTCACCAGGTTATCAACAAACTGGAACTACATGCACTATTTGTTCTGCAGGCTCTTATTCTCTTGATAGTACAACCCCTTGCATACAATGCCCCGAGGGATATGAATGCCCACAACAAAATCTAGGACCAACAGCTTGTCAACCTGGAACTTACGCTGAAGCAGGCTCTGTGTAATGTTACTTTTTACCAATAGCGTTTGTCTTGAATGTGAACCAGGAAGATACTGCCCAGGCATAGCTTCAGAAGCTTCATTGCCCTGCCCTCCTGGAACTTACTCTGAGGCTGGAGCAACTACTTGCACTACATGCCCAGCTGGATCTTATTGCCCTCATCCTGAACTTAAACCTATACCTTGTCTTGATGGAGAATATTCTTATCCCGGTCAATCAGCTTGCACTAGATGTCCTCCAGGAAAACAATGCTCTCTCAAAAATACAGCAGGAACTAATTGTAATGAAGGAACGTACAGTATTGGGGGCCAAAAAGCTTGCACTTCTTGCCCTGCAGGATATTTCTGCAAAGACACAACAAAAGCCCCTACAGAATTGTGTGGAGAAGGAACTTATTCACTTGATGGTCAAGTCGGTTGTACAGTAAGTTTAGTTATTGATTGTAGGCTTGTCCTGAAGGTAAGATCTGTACTTCTCTTACTCAAGCTCCTACCGCTTCAAATTGTGACCCTGGACATTATCAACTCCCTGAAAGGCCCTATCTCTGCAAACAATGTGAGCCTGGATTTTCCTGCGACGGTAAAGTTAGAACACTTTGTGATCTTGGGACTTACGCTATTGGAACCGCTTATTCTTGCACCCCTTGTCCTTTAGGTTCTTACTGCCCATCCACAGCTCAAGCACCAGTTCTGTGCCCTCCAGGAACCAACTGTCCTGCCAGCTCCGTTACGTATACTCCTTGCCCCGCGGGCAAATATTGTGCTACCCCTTCAGCTACTCCTTCAAACTGTGCTTCAGGAACATATTCTCTTGGCAGCATGACAAAATGTATAGATTGCCCTGATGGTTTCTATTGTCCACTACCAGATTCAATTCCAATCCTTTGTCCTTTAGGCTACTACACTGAAGGATCAAAACAAACTTCCTGTAAAAGATGCCCTGCAGGTTCTTATTGTCCAGGAACACGTTCAAGTTCACGTAAGCAAGTGCCAGCTGGATTTTATAGTAATGAAGGGATGACTTATTATCTTCCATGTCAGCCAGGATTTAAGTGTGCCGCCACAGGAGTTTCTGTACCATGTGAACTAGGAAAATATCTCCCTAATGATGGTGGAGACTGTACCAGTTGTCCTGCAGGAAAGGCTTGCCCAACAATTATGCAAAATCACATGCACGATTGTCCTGAAGGAACTTATTCATTAGGAGGTGCTACTTACTGCGAAGTATGTCCTGGTGGCCACGAATGCCAAGGTCGAAATTCTCGCAAGAGCTGCGGCATTGGTTATTTCTCTCGACCTGGTTCTGAATCTTGTACAAAATGCCCCGCGGGTTATTATTGTCCTTATAATAATGCTCCTCATGCTCTTCCTTGTCCGCCAGGATCATTTTCAGGGGAAGGTAAAGCTGTTTGCGAGGTTTGTCCTCAAGGAACAGCATGTGGATCACGAATTAAACAAGAGTCTTGCGCTAGTAAACAATTAGCTCTTAAAGGAAGCCATGTGTGTTTAGAATGTCCAGGAGGATTATCATGTACAGGAGGTGCAAGTGCTCCTTGTCCCGTGGGCGAATATGCAGTTGCTTCTAATAGTACTTGCAAGCCTTGTCCTGAAGGAAGCTATTGTCCTAATGGAATGACTTATCCTATTCCTTGTCCTCCAGGTCATTATGGAGATGTTATTAGGCTACAACTTTGTAAAGTCTGTGCCTTAGGTCAATACTCAATAGAAGGTTCTGAAATTTGTACGGACTGTCCTGCCGGAAAATATTGTCCAGCTCCACACATAACCCCTCGTACTTGTCCTGCAGCCACTTTCTCTACCGCAAAAGCTCATACGTGTACTCCTTGCACTCCAGGTAAATACTGCCCTGAAGGATCTATTTCTGATACTCAATCTTGTCCCACGGGTCACTACTGCAATTATGTTGCTTCTATTGGATTTGGTGGGATAGGAAAGATTCCATGTCCAGCAGGAACATATAGAGATACAGAGGGAGCTAAATCAATGTCTGAATGTACAAAGTGCACAGCAGGGAATTATTGTCCAGAAGGAACTATTACTCCTATAATATGTCCTAAGGGACATATTTGCCCAGAAGGAAGTAAATACGCTTTTGATTATCCATGTCCATCAGGAACCTATAAGAATACAGAAGGAGGATCAGGCGTTTGTCATGATTGCACAATAGGAAATTATTGCCCTACAGCTTGTGTTCAACCAATGAAATGTCCTCCAGGTTACTATTGTCCAGCTAAAACAGGATACTTAACAAATAATCTTCTTATGCCAGCAGGAACTTATACAGGAATTATGATTATTCACTCCGCTCCTTCTAGTGGTATCGATTGTCCAAAAGGAGCTTATTGTCCCGTTGGTAGTGTCTTTCCTATTCTTTGTCCTCCAGGTACTTATAATCCAGACATTAAACAAGAGACTAAAGCAGCATGTAAACCTTGCGACAGCGGTAGTGTTTGTATCAAATACGGAAATACTGCAGAAAGCAATATTAAGTGTCCTGCAGGTTATTACTGCCCCAAGGGAAGTACTTCTTTCTATGATTATCCTTGCCCTGCAGGAACTCAAAACAATATCCCTAGTGGCAAAAGTATAGATGATTGCAAACCATGTCCCCCTGGTTTTGGTTGCAGTGAAGCTACTAACGATGATACTAATCGTAAGCAAAGATGTTCTCCTGGTTATTACTGTCCTAAGGGTTCAACAACGACAAAGTTTATTCCTTGTCCAGCTGGTCGCTTCTCAAACAAATATGAAAATAAGGAAGAAAAGGACTGTGATTCTGATTGTGAAGAAGGATATTATTGTCTTGAAGGAAGTGATAGACTCACTGGTGAATGTCACGAAGGCTACTATTGTCCAAAGAACTCAAAGTCACCAACTGAAAAACCTTGCCCAAAAGGAACTTATTCAAACTTTCGTGGACTTTCAAATCCAGATCAATGTACAGCTTGTCCTCCAGGTTATTACTGCCCTAAAGCATCTACTCATCCTTTACCTTGTCCAAAAGGAAGTTATAGAGATAAACCAAATGGAGAAAAATCTACAGATTGTGTTATATGTACTCAAGGTTATAAGTGTCCATATTTAGGAACAGCTAATAAAATACCTTGTGGACCTGGAATGTACTCTCCTCCAGGTGTTACTGAATGCTTCCTCTGTATTCCAGGGTATGATTGTTCAGGAGAAACAACAGGAGATATTACAAAAATTGATGGTGGTAATTGTGGACAAGGATACTATTGTGTTAGAGGAAAAGCACCAGGAGTGAGCAATAAGATAATATGTCCTGCAGGTTCTTTTTGTACAGCAAAATCAAGTTGGTATAAAGAATGTCCATCGGGAACAACAAGTATTGAAGGACAAGCTGAATGCACTAAACTTCCAGCAGGAGACTATGCAAAATTTGGAGCTTCAAAAGCTACAGGGCCATGTTTACCTGGCTATTATTGTTTGGATGGGTCTTGGAATGAGCATGCTAAAGCGTGTCCTTTAGGTACTCACAATCCTAATTATGGAGCTAAGAGCGAGCTTGATTGTAAAAAATGCCCTAGAGGATCGTATTGTCTTGAAGGCACAGGTGTTCCTTTAAGATGTCCACATGGTTACTACTGTCCTTCAGGTACATCAAGGCCAAAAAAGTGTCCTATTGGAACCTATGGACCAGACTATGATCTTAAAAGTGTAAATGGCTGTCTTCCTTGTCCATCAGGAATGTATTGCTCATTGCCAGGATTACCAGCACCTGAAGGATTGTGTGATGCAGGTTTTTTCTGTACTTTAGGAGCTAAATCATCTACTCCAAGAGATGGAACAACGGGAAACCTTTGCCCTGAGGGTGGATTCTGTGAAGCTGGTTCACGAAGAGCTAAGAATTGTCCTCCAGGAAGATACAATCCCGATAAAGGTGGTAGAGATTTAGAGGCATGTATATTATGTCCACCGGGAAAATATTGTTTTAGTGGAGTAAATCCAGAACCAGACGGTGATTGTAAAGAAGGTTATTACTGTCCCCCAGGATCTTATATGAAGGATATGAGACCAGCACCACCAGGATTTTATACAAAAGAAGGTGCAGCTACTGTTACACCTTGTCCAGAGGGCACATATAATCTTTATTATGCTCAAAGCAAATGTACTCCATGTCCTCCTGGCTTCTTATGTATTGGCGAAGCTAACTTCGAGGTTTTCATTGATTGTCCTAAAGGAAAGTACTGTGAAGAAGGAAGTAGTATAGCAAAACCATGTCCTACAAGAACTTATAATCCAAATGAGAATGCTAGAGGTATAAAGGATTGTATACCTTGTCCACCAGGAAAGTTCTGTTCGAACGAAGGGTTAATACAACCAGGTGACGGTGTAAGTAATGATGACGAATGCAGTCCAGGTTATTTCTGTAGAGAAAGTTCTGATTCAAGAGCACCTGAAGAGTTAACAAAGAATTCTGGTCCATGTCAAGAAGGACATTATTGTCCTAAAGGAAGTAGTGGTCAATTACCATGTCCACCTGGAACTTATTCTGATCAGAAGCTAAGAACAAAGGTTGAGGATTGCAAAGCTTGTACTCCTGGCTATTATTGTATGTCAAGTGGATTATCTGCCCCTACTGGTGAATGTGATGAAGGATACTATTGTCCTCCACGTTCTATTTTACCAAGAACCACAGAATTGTTATGTCCAAAAGGTAGTTTTTGCCCCAAAGGTTCCTCAACTTATATAAGCTGTTGGGCTGGTACTTATCAAGATGAGCAAGGACAATCAAGTTGTAAAGAATGCCCAAAGGGATTTTATTGTGGACAAAATCAACATACTTTAGAGGGAAAGGAATGTCCAGTAGGTCATTATTGCCCACCAGGAACTGTATCGCCTACAGCTTTCCCTTGCCCAATAGGAAGATACAATCCTTTAACTCATGCTCATAGTCTTGATCAATGTATCTACTGTGATCCTGGACACGCTTGCGAAGGAACAGGTAGGCATGATACATCAGGACCATGCAATGAAGGTTTCTATTGCTCGTTTGCTTCACCAACAAAGACTCCTCCTTCACGCGAGAATGGAGCATTGACAGGCCATGGAAGTTTTTGTACGGCAGGACATTATTGTCCAGAAGGATCTTCACATCCAATAAAATGTCCAGGAGGTTATTACTGCAGTAGAGACAGATTAAGATTTCATGAAGGAAAGTGTGAAGCAGGATATTATTGCAGACTTGGAGCTACTAGTAAAACACCTACAGGATTAGAGCAACAAGGAGGTGATTTGTGTCCAGCAGGTTATTATTGCCCTGAAGGTAGTGATAGTCCTACTCCTTGTCCTCCAGGTACCTATAATCAAAATACTGGAAGCACAAATTTAGCAGATTGTAGGATATGTGATAATGGAAGGTTTTGTAAGGATGCAGGTTTAAGGGCTGTTACAGGACCATGTGAAAAAGGTTATTATTGCAAAGTAGATCCTTCTATGAAAGTTGGTTTCACAACACCTACTCCTGCAAAAAATATATGTCCTAAAGGTTATTACTGCCCACAAGGTACAATAGATAAAATACCTTGTTCTAATGAATATCAAGATCTTATCGGACAAGCTGAATGTAAACCATGTCCTGGAGGTTATCATTGCACAGCAGTATCAAAGGCTTTGTGTAAACCTAGAGAGGAAAAATTGTCTTATTATTGTCCTGCGAATGTTATGGGGAAGGTAAATTGTCAGAGGGGAACTTATAATGTAAAGGATAAGTCTGACTCTATTGAGGATTGTATTCTTTGTCCACCTGGGCACTACTGTCCTGTTAGTAATTCAGAGGAGAAAATTGTTCCATGTGCAGAAGGTTACTATTGTAGAACTAAAGGCGCAATAGATAAGACGGGAAATGGAAAGTGTCCACCAGGATATTATTGCCCTGTAGGAACAGAAAACCCAGTGCCATGTCCAAAAGGCAAATACTGTGAAAGAGAAGGTCTTACCCCAGCAGATATAGCTTTAGCTATTAGAAACTGTGCCGCTGGTTACTTCTGTGATTCAGAATCTACCTCTCCAAGACCTCTAGGCTCTGAGTGTAAGGCTGGTTATTATTGCCCTGAAGGAACTAAAGCTCCCATTGCTTGTCCTATTGGAACTTATAGGAGCTCTCCAGGCGGAACATCTAAATCTTCTTGTACTCCTTGTGATGTAGGTCGTATTTGTCCTTCGAGAGGTCTTACGAGTTCTCGAGAGCTTTGTAACGCTGGGTACTATTGTCCAGGATCAACTCCAGGTACCAGGCCAGAAATACCATGTCCTGTTGGTGCTCAGTGTCGTACTGGTTCCTCTTCCTTTGAAATATGTCCTGATAGAACTTACCAAAATGCTCCTATGCAAGCTTATTGTAACGATTGTCCTGAAAGATATCATTGTCAGAATTTAGGAACTTTGGCTGGTGCAACAAGGCCAAGAATATGCCCAAAAGGTCACTATTGTCCAGCACGTACAAGTACTCCAATACCATGTCGAATATCAACATTTAGTTCAAGAACAGGATTGGCAAGTGAAACTGAATGTGACTCATGTACTCCTGGATACTACTGTGAAGGAACAGGACTGACTGAACCAAGTGGTAAATGTGACCCAGGTTACTTTTGTACAGGAGGCTCAAGAAGAGCCAAACCCAAAGACTCTACTGGTAACATATGCAGCAAAGGACATTATTGCCCATTAGGAAGTGTGGCACCGATACCTTGCCCTCCAGGAACTTTTAGTGATGCACTTGGTTTACAGGATTCTTCAGAGTGTAGATTATGTATTCCAGGCCGGTTCTGTCCTTTGCGTGGAGCTACAAGTATGGATTTAAGATTCGGTACAAATGAATACAGATGCTTAGCTGGTTATGTTTGCTTTGTAGGAGCTGCTATACCAAACCCTACTGATGGTATTAAAGGCAAGATTTGTGATGAAGGTCGTTATTGTCCAGCAGGAACTACTGAAGAGATAAAATGTTCTAGAGGAACTTATAATCCTGATAAAGGTCAAGCTGCATGTATTGAATGTCCTGAAGGAAATGTATGTGGTTCGGAAGAAATGACTAAACCTGCCCCTTGTGGAGCTGGTCGTTACTGTCCTGCTGGGTCTCACACAGGAAGACTTTGTCCTATGGGAACATATTCACCGCTTGTAAATTTGAGGAGCAGGAACGAATGTTTAGATTGTGATCCAGGACATTACTGTCCACATGAAGGAATGAATCAAGTAGGTCCTAAATGTGTTGAAGGATTTGTTTGTCCAAGGAGATCTACAACAACAAGTGCTAATAGTGTTTATAGCTTTGCTTTGAATAATCCTGGTAGATGTCCTGCAGGATATATTTGTCCTGAAGGAAGTGCTGCACCTACACCTTGTCCTATAGGAACATTTAAGCGTGGACAAGGAATTGGTATTTGCGAACCATGTGAAAGAGGAAGATATTGTGATGAACTAGCATTGGCTAATCCTCGAAAGCCTTGTGCTGCAGGTCATTTATGTATACAAGGAGCTACTCATGCTAGACCTGTAAGTCTAATTCAAGAAGGAGGTGAATTATGCCCACCAGGTCATTACTGTCCAGAAGGAGCACGAGAAGCACAGAGATGTTCAAAAGGCACTTATGAACCACGTCAAGGATCTACTGCGTGCCAAATATGTCCTGCTGGTTACGTATGTGATGTTGGATGTATTACTCCTCAACCTTGCAATCCAGGTCATTATTGCCCAAGAGGAAGAAGTGAAGGAATAGTATGTCCCGATGGAACTTTTGGAAGAGTAGGAAATGATAGACTTGAAAGAGCAGATCAATGTACTCCCTGTCCATCTGGAAGTTATTGTAAAGGAGGTGTAGTAGCTGGAGAATGTAAGGAAGGATATTATTGCGATGTAGGAGCAACAAAGGAGGAGGATGTAACTAAGAGGTGTCCAATTGGTCATTATTGTTCAAAAGGTGCTAAATTACCCACAAAATGTCCTGATGGAACGTTTAATACTCAAGTTGGTGCTTATGATATTACTTACTGTATTCCATGTACGGATGGATTTTACTGTTTATCAGGATCACCAATTCCTATACCTTGCCCTATAGGTCATTATTGCATTCCACCTGCATCTAAACCAACTCTTTGTCCTATTGGAACTTATCAACCACGTAGCACACAAGTTGGAAGAGAGTATGATCCTATTACTAATCCTGGCGATCCTGCTACTTACGCTGCGGTTGATATTGATGGCGTTAATATTGTTACTCCTTGCTTATATTGTCCTGCTGGTGCTTATTGTTACGATGAAGGAATATTTGATCCTACAATGTATCCTTGCCCTGTAGGACATTATTGTGAAGCGACTACTGAAAGCACTATTGGTAGTTATAGTCCAACACCTTGTCCTGCTGGTAGTTATAGAAATACTGAAGGCGCTAAGAATAGTAATGAGTGTCTTCCTTGTCCAGGTGGGCACTATTGCACTTATGGAAATGCTGTTCATCCTCAACCTTGCCGCGGCGGAAGTTATTGCCCACCAGGAAGTGCTGACGAGATCCTATGTCCGATAAGAAAATATTGTCCTCCAAAAACAGAAGTACCAATACCATGTCCAGAAGCTTATTACTGTGATCCAGGATCTGAGATATATATTAAATGTCAAAACGGCTTCTACTGTCCTGCAGAAGTAAACCTTCCAACTGCTTCCCCTAATTGTACCACTGACTTAAATACTGATTACCCATGTCCTAATGTTGTTCTTCCTATACCATGTCCTGCAGGTTACGTTGGTTCTAACAATGATTATAATATCGATATCGATACTGGATGTAGTATATGCACACCAGGATATTACTCTTTAGTTATAGAAGGACAAGCTAAGTGTATGGCCTGTACTCAAGGTTATGTTTGTTTAGGAGGAACTACTACTGATCGACCTGTTGATATTGATATTGATGGTGGTCATGAATGTCCTGAAGGTTATTACTGTCCCGCTGGTACATATATACCAATACCTTGTCCTAGAGGAACATATAGTACAGGATTAAGAAAGGTTTCAATTAGAGATTGTCACCCATGTCCTGATGATACTTTCAACCCTGATTTAGCAGCAACAAGTTGTATGAAGTGTGGTGCTTCTGCGATTCCTTCACCTGATAAAACGACTTGTTTATGTAAGGGAGACAATAGAGCGTATCAAGTAGAGAGTGGTACTTGTCTTTGCAAACCTCAATATGAGCCTGTTGATGGAACACAGAAAGGTAGCACTGATGAGGATTGCCAACCTCTTATCTTCGATAGATGCAGGAACGATGAGGTGAGAGATTCACATGGAAACTGCAGAGATAAGTTTGAGTGCTCAGAATGTCCAGATGGTGAAGGAGTTATGTCCGCAGGAATTGGTATATGCGAATGTAAGAAAGTGGATGTTCTTGATTCAATCTGCGATGAGAAATGTAGAGACAATAGTCTTCAGCTATCAGTTAACTATGATGGAGATATTACGGTAGTAGACCCTACTGATCCATCAGTTATTCACACAATCAAAGTTAGTTCTATTCCCAATATGTTTGGTTCTATATCGTATTCGAGTGCGGATTCAAAGTTAGTATCAATACAATTGGATAGTATAAGAGGATTTGCAGCTAATTATCAGCCACCAAAAGTGCTTTTGGATATATCAGGTCTTAGAAGAAGACTTGAGAGTGGACGTCTTTTAGGTTCAACAGAGGATGATGCAATAAAGAGTCCAGCGATTTGTATTAATTCTGGTGATACACTTTTCTTTGCTATTACTCCTACTGATTACCCTGTCTACGATAAAGATAATCTGCTGAACTCTAATCCTTACTTCGATTATGGCTTATTCCTTGACTTGGCTCGTAATCTCAATAATGGGGCAAATATAGAAAACTTTGCATTTACATTTAGCCAGCCAGGTATATATGTCTTTTCCAACAATGCTAATCCTAACCAAATAACTATTATTGGAGTTATGGGAGACAACTTGAAGTGCAGTGATGAGTACAGATACATTCAACCAATAACTACTTCAAGTCTTCTTAAGCTTGGTTTATCACAAACAGAGGATATTATATTGAAACCTGATTGGCCTTTGATCTTTGGACTTATAATATCTATCATTATTATTGTACCTCTGTTAGTATGGTTCATGCAGCGCTTCATTAATTCTCCATGGTTAAAGAAGAAAGATGAAGAAGTCAAATACCATCAACTCAACAAAACTGCCTCTTATGAAGACTTCGTTGCTAAAGGAAAGACTTGGAAGAGAGATATGCTTGGAGCAGGGGCAGGGGAAGGAGAATCCGGTGACAACTTAATAATAGAAGCGGATGATGAAAAGATAGGTGATCCAAATGAAAAGGAGACTGAAATAATAGAAATGCGCAAGAAGGAGAATGAAGTAGGTGTACATGAAATCTCACCTGAAATATTCAGTGAGTTATATAAGGAATTACAAGACCATGCTAAGTTCGTTAAAGATGAATTTGCTAAGAAGGCAGGAATGGATTCAGAGAACATTAGGAAAGTCTTTGATGAGGTAGAGATGCTTAGAAGACTAATGCAACAGAAATTACAGAACATTGCTAGATCCTATGGTAAAGGTATTAGACTTCTCTTTGATGACAATCCTGATAATGATAAAGTCAGCGTAGACGAGGAAGGAGTTGAGGAAGAGAAGAAAGGAGATAATTTAGCTTTGGAGAGTGATGAGGAGAAGGAGAAGAAAGATAAGGAGATAGAGTTTAATCATGATATATTCAATGATATGGATGAACGTGATCAGGAAGATGTAGAAGAGATTGCTGAGGATATAAGACAAGCACATATCGCTACACAGAAAGAACTCTCATATGAAGAAAATAATGCTCGTAAAGCTTTCGAACTGGAACTTCAAAGCAATACCAATCTCACTCCTGAAGAAAAGAAGTCTTTGTTGGAAGATTATGATAAGGCGAATGCAAAGTTGAATAAGTTGTTAATGGTAGAAGGGCAGAATTCAGAAAACAGGTTACAGCAAGTACTTGAGCAGAGAAGAAGAGCTAGGAGGAAGATGCAAGAAGAGGTGAGAGAGCTTGAACAGGAGAAACAACAGATACAAAATGAGGCTGATGCAAAACTAAAAGAAATAGCAACACAATCCGATATCATCAATCGTGACGTTGACATGGAAATTAATAAAGAAAGAGATGAGGAAATAAAGAAGATTGATGGAAAGAAAGAACAAGAACTAAAGAAGATGAAGGACAAATTCCAAAAGAAGTTGAAGGATAATTTAAGTACTAATGAGAGAGCAGAGATCCTTGATGACTTCAATAAGAAAATGCAAGCACTAGAAAAGGAACTTGAAGAAGAGAAAAAAGAAGATGTACAAAAGCTAAATATTACGCTTGATATGAAGAAACAAAAGAGAAAAGGAGAACGAGAAATTGATCTCAAGCAGAAAGAAAAGAAGATCAAAGAAGAGAAAGCAAAGAGGCTTAAAGAACTAGAAAAGAAAATACAAGTCTTAAACGAAAATCTGGAGAATGAACAAATAGAAGGAGCTATTAGGTCTATACAAGAAGAAGAACGACACAATCTAGAGCAAGAAAAACTAACGAAACAACTAAAGGACAATCGTGAGAAAGAAGAAGAGATAGCAAGACTTAAAGACAAAGAACTAAAAGCACAAAGAGAAGCCTTAATAATGGAAGAGGATAAAGAGATTAATCATATTCATAAACTAAATGAAGAAGTGGAAGCTAAACTCAATAAAGATATCATTCAAGTCAGAAATAAGAAGGCTGAACTTAATGCTAAACTTGCCAAGACAACTAATCCATTAGAAAAGAAAGCACTCCTCGAAGAGTTCAAATTGTATCAAGAAGAAGTAGCAGGAGAAGTGCGTAATGAGCTTGAAAAGCAGAATGAGATACTTGTTAATAAGATAGGAGAAAGGAAACGTTTAAGAGCAGTAAAGGAAGCAGAGATAAGAAAACAGAAGAAGAAAGAGCTTGATGACTTGAGGAAACAAAATCAGAGAGATGAGGAAGAGTTGAAGAGAAATATAAATGACCAGAAGCTTAAGAGACAGATAGAGGTAATGCAACAGAAATTAATACCAGAGGAGCTTCCATTTGCTGTTAAACGCTTAATAGATGAGAACCAACTTGAAGAGCTCTCTGATCTACTAAAACGACAATTCAATGATAAAGCAAGAATATTGAAGGAGAACATGCAGATACTTATAAAGGAGAAGACTGATGCAGTGGAGAAAGTTAAAGAAGAACAAGAACTTCAGATGAATAATGCAAAGAAGTTTGCAGATAAGGGATTGATGAGTAAGGAAGATTATGAAGCTAAATTGAAAGAACTAGAAGAATCGAAGAATAGCAAACTCAAAAGAATAGAATATGATTACGCACAAAAACAAGCTGAGCTAGAAGAACAGAAGCTAATGGAAATTGAGAGAGCTAACTCCGATGAAATGGTTGAGTTCATGAATGATCAAGCTATAAGAAAACAGCAGTACATGGACGAATTTGCTAGCAATGACTTTATAAAGAAGTTGTTAGCAGGTGATAAGGAAGATATAGAGAAGGAGATGGAAGAGTATAAAAAAGAGATAGAAGAAAGCTTTGCACAGAAAAGACAGATGATTGATGAGAAGCGTAAGAAGATTGAGAATATATTACTTAATGATGATAAGAAGATACAGGAATTAGAAATAAAGGCAAAGAAGCTACTCAAGGATCAAGAAAAGATTGATAAGAAGCGCGAAGAGAAGAATAAGAAGATAATACAAGATAAATTGGCTTCTAAGGAAGAAGAACTTAAGCACACAGGAATAACTGATGAGGAGAAGAAGAAGATCCTCGAAGAGCACCAGAAAGAACTCGATAAACTTCTAGCTGAACTGGAGAAAGAGAGAATAAGGCAGAGAGAGAATTCGGCTTTAAAGACACAAGAGAAGCTTAAGCAAAAGGAAGAACTTCAGAAACAACGTGAAGAGCAACTTGCTTTACTCAGAAAAGAAGAGGAAAAGATTTTAGATCAAAAGGTTAAAGAAATACAGAAAGAACGAGGAATAGAAACTGAAGAGCAAAAAGGCAAGTTGGCAGAACTAACAAAGAAGTATGATGCAATGAAAGAAGTGTTTGATAAAATGAAGCCATTGAGTGGTGTTGATCTTGAAGAAGTTAAGGAAGAAGAAAATGTTCTTCGTGGAATTATTGACTTTAAGAAAGGAACTGCAAAGGATTATAGCAAGATTGATTTGAGCTTTGAGTTGCTATTTGATAGAGTAACGAGACTGATGGGAAGTGTGAAAATCTTTACTGGACTTCAGTTTGAACAGATACTCTCTGGGTACCTTGATCTCAATAGTAAATTCGAAGCTATTTCATCTGGAAACATACCAAAAGCTAAAACTGGAGCATAACAAACTTCTAGACTTTTAACATAAACTCACACCCATATATATTTGTTTCTTACATACTCACCTAATCATTTAAGGGGTTTTGGGGTTTTGGGGTTTTGGGGTTTTGGGGTTTTGGGG
>Ga0209737_10002108_pt1 | contig 13993 bp, 10 predicted proteins | sample TergutCu122P3_FD_187284 | JGI IMG/M metagenome (GOLD analysis project Ga0209737, IMG submission 187284) | Cubitermes ugandensis P3 segment gut microbial communities from Kakamega Forest, Kenya - Cu122 P3 (SPAdes) (version 2) | ecosystem: Host-associated > Arthropoda: Insects > Digestive system... | reverse complement strand
AAACGCGCCCGCCGTAAACGCGGAAGCCATGCCGGTATGATACGCCATACACAGCCCCGCCGACGCAATGTGCATCAGGTTACTGGTGTACGCGATGATCGCGTCGTGCTCGTCGCACGGCACCTGTGCTATATGCCGTGCGCCTATGTGTTGCGCAAGAGACCGCATGAGCTCTATAGTCTCGGGCTTTGTATCGGGCAGCGGACAGATAATAAATCCCGCGTTTTTATAGATTGCCGGGTCTGCGTTGTCGAACCCGTCGCGCTCCTTTCCCGCCATGGGATGGACCCCGACATAATCGATATGCCCGGGCAGCAGCGCCGACAGCTTGTCATACAGGCCGCTCTTCACGCCGCAGATATCGGTCACGACCGCGCCGGGCTTAAACGCGCCGCCATGCTTTTCGATCAAACCGGGAATGTTGTGCGCATACACGCAAAACACCGTCAAATCCGAGCCGTCTATCGCCTCGCTTGCATCGGTGTACGCGGCGTTGACCGCGCCCGACTGCCGGGCCTTGCGGCACACCTCGGCGTCGATATCCGTCCCCACGATGTCCGCGTCCCTAAACCCGCGCAGCGCGTACGCCAGCGACGCGCCCATAAGCCCAAGCCCCACGATCGCTATCCTGTATTTCATAAATCTGCCTCCTGATAAAATAAAACAAAAAAGATGGATTCATGCTTGCACATGAACCCATCTTCGGCTTTTTTAACCGTAAATGCAGCTTTCAGTTCATGGACAATTTCATTATTCTAAAGCTAAAAAAGCCGTAGCTATAATAACGACGGCTGTAATAATAATAGGTATTAGCTTTAGAAGTTGAAATAGTCAATGAACCGACACATCCTCATATTCGTTCAAAATGATAAAACCTTAAGGATTATTATAGCAAAAACAAAATAAAAAGCAAGCGTCGAAAAGTAGCTGCTTTTTTCTCACGCACAATATTTTCGCAGAAAAGATAAATAAACCTTAAACCGTTTAAGGTTTTTATTGCTTTTTCATCAAGAATTATTGCTTGAATTGACGTTGATTTCGCATAAAAAAACAAAATAATGTGGAGAAAAAGTGAAAAAACGCGTTAAATAGGCGGTTTTGGAGCATTTTGGTTATTTCTATTGCGTCATTTTAAAAAATTTAAAAAAATGGGGTTGACCTTAGCGTTCCTGCAGGCCTCATACTTAGGGTCGAGAATTTATCATCAATTTTCAATCTATAAAGTAAGGGGCAATTTTATGAAACACAAAATCGGAAAAGCATTATCGATGCTTTTAGTGCTTGTGCTGGTCATCAGCATAGCAAACATTGTCCTGGCGCAGGAAGAAAGTTTTCCCCCGTCCGAGGACGAAGCGCAGTTGACAGAGCCGGTTGATCCCGACACTGTCGACCCGGATGTTGTTTCTGAACCCGATTCGGTATTTGAACCTGACGGCCAGCAGGACAAAACCGATATCGATGCAGACGACAGCGTGCGCAACAACAGTATAGGCGGAACGCTTTGGATGGATCTGAATGACGACGGGGTCCGTGATGCCGATGAACCGGCCATCGCGAATTATCCTGTCTATCTGTATCCATTAAGCAATACGTCCAACGCTGTGAAAACGGTCAAGACAAACGCAAACGGCAGATATTCCTTTGCGAATATAGATCCGGGCACATATGTTTTGGGCGTAAAGCCCAACGAGCTTGGCGAGGATCAATATCTGCTTCCCCTCGTCGGTATCGAGAATAACAACAAATTCAAGATCGATACCAATACCTGGCTCATCGCGATCACCAATCCAATCGAAATCGGCGAAGACACGGTTGTCGAAAAGATCGACGCCGGTATGCGCAATCCTATGGGGATCGATCCGCTTTCAGCGAACGACGAAGCCTCGCTTCGCGCGGCGGTAGAAAACGCGGAGTCGGGCGACGTGATCACGTTGCTGAACGACATCACGCTTACAGGCAGCCCATTAGTCATTCCTGCCGGCAAATCGATATCGTTTGACGGCGGCAAAAAACTGACCGGCGCAAGCGGCCAGGCCGTTATCAGCGTGCAGGGCAAAGTGACGATTATCGACATCACTGTGGCCGGCCAATCGGGCGCCGGGATCAGCGCCAGTGCGGGCGGCGCCGTGAATATAGAAGGCGGCGAGGTTTCGTCAAACGCAGATGCGAATTATGCTGTCTTTGTCGACAACGGCAGCGTGACGATGTCGGGCGGCAAGGTTGCGGTTTACGGAAATACGGGCATGGCTATCGAAGTAAATACAGGCAACGTAACGATGTCGGGCGGCGAGGTTACGGTCAGCGGGATTCATGGCTACGGTATAAGCGTCAATGTTTCCGGAACTATAAAGGTGACGGGCGGCACACTCAGCGGCGGCGGCGATTTTACCGCGATTTATATCGGCGGCGGCTTGGCGGCATACCTGGCAGGCACCTGCGACGGCAATCTTTTGGCTTTCTACGACAGTATCATCGTCGAGGTGGATTCACTCAGCATTCCCGATCAATACAACGGAACGACCAACGGGCTGACCCAAATCGCGGGCAACCCCATCTCAAGCGTGAAGTGGGACACCACTGAAGTTATCCCCGCTATCCATTTTAATAACGGAGCCTATACGATAAAATGGGGATCGTCCGCTACACAACCTCCGGCAACAGATACGCCGGTCAGGATACGCGAAACAAACGAGTTGTATGAAACGATGGCGGCCGCGATCGATGCGGCAAAAAGTGACGGATTGAATACCTTTACGCTTGAAGTGCTTGGTGACGTAACGGAAACAAGCGATGTTATCATCACAGCTCCGTTAAACGTAACGATTGTAGGCGCCGAAGGCAAGCACACCGTTACGATGTCATCCAACTATAAAGTTTTGGTGCAGGGCGGCACCCTTACCCTTGGCGAAGGCATAAGCAAAGACTTTTTGACAATGAAATCTGTAACCGTCACAGAAGGTACGATCAATGTCAAAGACGGTATTATACTTAAAAGCGGGGGCAAAGCGCTGTTCCTAAGCGGCCCCAACGTAACCGGTACAATCAGCGGCGGTATCATTGAAGGATATGATTCAGCTTTAAATATGGAAAAAGGAGCACAGCTGATTGAAATCAGCGGCGGCACCTTTACCGGCCAAATCGATGCGGTTCATCTGTCTGACGCCGGCACAAAGATCCATAAAATCTCCGGTGGCGAGTTCTATCAGATAAACAGCACAACCGATCTTCACGGACACGGTATCTTCGTGCAAAACTATGCCGAAATAGGCGAAATCTCCGGCGGTTACTTTGACGCTATACGCCACACCGCCATGACCCTGATCCGCGGCGGCCAAGTCGGTGAGATCCGCGGCGGCGAATTCGTTGCCCATCGTTATGGCACCATCGCCAACAATGACAGAAATGCCGCAATCCGGATTGACAGCGGCTGGCAAAGTGAAGGTTTCAATATAGCGGGAATCGGCACGATCTCGGGCGGACATTTCAGAGGCACTAATTTCGGCGTACTGTCTATCTCCGACAACACCTATTGCTACATCAACAATATAACCGGCGGAACCTTCGAAGCCTTAATTGCTCTGCAAAATGACCGCGGCAGCGTTATCGGCGAGATTTCCGGAGGAAAGTTTATCGGAAGCCAGGGCATCTTCAATGAAGGTACTATCAAGAAGATCAGCGGACAGGCAGATATTCAGGGCACAGGTTCAACAAATTCGTACGGTATCTTCAACTATTCGGGCGGCAAGATCGATGAGATCAGCGGCGGCATGATAGTAGGAGACCAGCAGTGCATCGCAAACCAGGGAACGATCAGCCTGATTTCCGGCGGTACGATTATATCTAATAATTCAGCGGGCATCTCGAACTCCGGTACGATCACGCGTATATCGGGCGGAACGATCATCGGCCAGACATACTCGATCTACTGTTCCAGCACAAACGGCAAAGGAATACTCGGCACCATCAACGGCGGCGTCTTCTGGGGCAAAAACAATACGGCAATCGTTCTGGTATCTCCTCTGATCCTCGAACCGGGCCTGAGCGCCGACAAGGGCTTTGGCCGCTACTGGGGCAGAGACGGCGTGATCTTTAACAACGATAACCTGGTTGTTTTCCCGGTCAACGCACATTACAACGAGCAATATATCATGAGCCCTGAAACAGAACCGGTAGACGGCATTCAGGACACCGAGTTCAAGTATTTGAGATTGCTCGAGGACCACGAATTCCTGGTGACGGTAATAGACAGTTATGCCGACGACACCGGCGCGGGGATCTATCATGAAGGCATGACAGTTACCATCTATGCTGGCAGCCGGAAAGGCTATACCTTTGCGGGATGGATAACGGATGACGGCGCGGTTTTTGCCGACGCAAACAGCGCGACAACGACCTTCACCATGCCGGACAACAACGTGACCGTCACCGCCACCTGGACACTCGACGAAGTTGAAGAGCCAGAGGAAGGCGGAGGCTCGCCCAAGACGGGCGATACCGGGCTGCTGCCATTCCTGATCGTGCTGTTTGGCGTTTCCTTCACCGGGATCATGGGCGGCGTAGTCTATAAACTCAGAGATAAGCGGCGCGAAGACAGTGCGCAATAATTTCGGATAAAAAACAAACAGAATAACAGAGCGCGAAACAAGTTTTGTTTCGCGCTCTGTCTTTTTTTGCGTCACCCGCACCGATTCCTTTATTCTGGTTCGACAACAAAATTCATCATTGTTTAATAAAAAAAACATAATTTTTAAGTATAATACTGATATCAAAAACCTGAAAACGAGAGACTTATAATTATGATGCGCACAAAACTAGCGGACCGCGTCCTGCCAAAATACACAAAGGGCGAAGAGCTCTTCAATATGATTTCCCATATCGTCGGCGGTGCGCTCGGCGTTGCCGCCACATCTCTTTGCGTGGCCTTTGCGGCGATCCACCGCAACGTCTACGGCATCGTCAGCGGAGCCATCTACGGAGGGGCGCTTATCCTGCTCTATACAATGTCGAGCATCTATCACGGGCTCAATCCCAAACTGACCGCAAAAAAAGTTTTCCAGATCCTCGACCACTGCTCGATCTTTATCCTGATCGCCGGCACCTATACCCCCTTCACCCTCGTCGGCATCCGCAGCTTCGATTCCGTAACGGGCTGGCTTATCTTCGGCATTATCTGGGGCGTCGCGATAGTCGGCATCGTGCTCAAAGCCATCGACGTCAAAAAATACGGCGCCTTCTCCATGGTATGCTATCTCGCAATGGGCTGGTGCATTATCTTTCGCGCCGACCTTCTGCCAAAATTCCTGAACACGGCCGCCATCGTCCTGCTGGTGCTCGGCGGCGTATCCTACACCATCGGCGCCGTCTTTTACGGCCTGGGCTCGAAACACAAATACATTCACAGCGTGTGGCACCTCTTCATCCTCGTCGGCAGTCTTCTTCACTTCGTGTGCATCCTGCTGTTTCTCATGTAATCAGTAACCTGATTTTCAGTGCCAGCGCCGATCGTTACATTACGCTAAAGCATAAATCTAAAAGCCGGGCTGTAATAACAGCCCGGCTTTTTTAGTTTTATTCATTGAGCGATGAGCCGTTCCGAGACGCGGGCCTGTGCCTGCTCAACAGATATATCAAGCGACACCGCCAACTCTCCGAAAAGCAGTTCCGACACCTTTTTCAGGTAGCGCTCATCGATATTGCTCAGAGTTCTTCCCTGTGATTCGCGCTGGGCATGCTTTAACCTAATCGCCTTTATCATGCTTATCCAGTCCCGGCTGTTATTCGTTTTCAACAGCACGGTATAGATATCCTTGCTTTTCTTTTCGTCGTCGATGACGGCGGCTTCGATCAGGGGAATGCTCGCCAGCATGTCTTTGGCTTCTTTTCTTGTCAGTGCACGGCGCACGATACTGCTGTCGTTATCGGTCGGCACATATATTTTACAGGTACTGTCCCAAAAAGGTTTCAGCGTGTAATAGTCCCGCGATGCGTCGCCTATCTCCAGGATACCGATCTCTTCAACGATGCAGATACCGTTGTTGCAATGGATCAGATATTCGTTTTTAGAATATTTATGCTGTTCTTTTCGCATATCGCCTTCTCCATTGCCTGTTATATCACTGCACGTCGCCCGTCACCGGCATCCCTTTGTGTCTTGTCACTTTAATTATACCTGTTTTTCTGTATTTGTGCCTGCCTTGCGCCTATTTATTTTTGCACTTTCGCGCTAGTTGCGCGTCGAAGCCTCGACCTCGATTTTTGAAAAGGGAATTATGGTGTGTTCACGGCCGATCAGGCTTATATCCGCGTGTGTCTTATTGATGATCGCGTGCAGCAATTTTTTGTCCTCGTTGCGAACAAAACTGTATGCCTCTCCGCTTTCGCCGGCGCGTCCGCTGCGCCCGATGCGGTGGGTATAGCTGTCTATATCGACGGGCATATCGTAATTGATGACCGCATCGATGCAGTCGACGTCGATACCGCGCGCCGCAACGTCGGTCGCCACCAGGATATCGATCTTCCGGGCGCGATAACTGTCCATCACCCGGTTGCGTTGATTTTGGTTGAGGTCTCCGTGTATCGCTCCCGCGTTAAAACCGTTTTTACATAGCTGGCGCGCAACACGGTCGGCCCGGCGTTTGGTGCCGACAAAGACGAGCGATAAACTGAACTCCTTTTCCTTGAGCAGTTCAAACAGCGTCGGAGTTTTATTTTCGGTGTTGAGATAATACTGTTTCACGGTATTGATGGGGCGGTCGGTATCGACTGTGATCATCTGGATATTCTTTTGATATTGTTTAGCCAAAGAGAGGATCTCACGCGGCATCGTCGCCGAAAACAATACCGTCTGGCGCCCGGTCGGGGTCGCCTTAAGTATCTTGTCGATGTCGCCGCGGAATCCCATATCGAGCATCCGGTCGGCTTCATCCAATATCACGATACTTGTTTTGTCCAATCTGCAGGTACGGCGATTCATGTGATCGATGAGCCGTCCCGGTGTGGCCACAATTATCTGAGGCCGTTTGCGCAGGGCCGTGATCTGTCGCTCGATGGGCTCTCCGCCATAGATCGCCATGATCCGGACTCCCTCTTTGTATAGAGCCAACTGACGCAGGACTTCGGTGATCTGAAGAGCCAGTTCGCGCGTTGGACAAATAACTACGGTTTGAATTTTGTCGCTGCCAGTATCGACAGCTTCGATTATCGGGATACCAAATGCGCCTGTTTTTCCCGTTCCGGTGGGCGCCTGCACAACGAGGTCTTTTCCGTCCATCATAGGGCCGATCGCGCGGCGCTGAACCGGCGTCGGAATAGCAAAGCCCATATGAGCCAATGCGCGCATCGTCGTATCGCTCAACTCATAAGTATTAAAATTTGTTTTCATTATATCTGTTTTTTTCTTCCTTCTATGCTAGGGCTACGAGAATCGAGCTCGCATTGCCCAAAATATGAAATATGACTGCAGTTAATACTTTCGTATTAACAAGGACTTTGAGGCCGTATGGGCAAAATACCGCCCGTAAAACCGGTGCATGTTCAACTCTCGCAGCCCCGGAATGTGTCGCTTTATCGGCGCGATGCCGAAAAAGCAGGGTTGTTTTTGTAGCCCTCTAGTCAACGCCGCCGTCCCGGTGAGGAACAGCGGCGTCTTCATGCTAGATAGCTTGTACGTTCACAGCACGCATCTTACTACTGTTTTTGGGATCGGGTTCCTTGTCAAACGAAACCTTTTGATTTTCGTTGAGGGACTTGTATCCCTCGCCCACTATCGCCGAAAAATGCACAAAGACATCTTCGCTGCCGTCGTCGGGCGTAATAAATCCAAATCCTTTATCGGAATTGAACCATTTTACCGTACCTGTATCCATGTTAGGTACCTCCTAAATTATTGCGTACCTAAATATGACCAAATAAAAGCACGTGTCTGCAAGCATCGAATGAAATCATTGGCTTACAAAACACGTGAGACAAAGTAACATTTAAATACAGTCCATATTATCTCACAAAAATGAGCGCCTGTCAAACCGGAGTAAAAGAAAATAGCTGCCGGACAAAATGTGACACGATTTTTCGCAACATTCGATATAGTTAATTGTAATGACCCTAATTATTGAAAAACTTGTAATATGACCGTTTCGGACGATCTGATTAAGTAAAGTCTGGGAATTCTCGGCTATAAAAAAACTTGTTTTTAAAGAAACCAATTGCTATATAAAATATTGTTCTAGATAAAGCACATTATGCTCGAAATAAATGCAGTAATTACAATTATTTTAATAGTAAGGTGTCTGTTTTTGATCTCTATCTGAACACACAAAATCAAAATAATAAAAATTTTTGGATTATCGATATATATTTTTCATTGAATTTATTTTTAATATAGTTAATACTTAAAATGTATCTGTATCTATATGTAATAGGCCGAGTCGTTTGAGGTAATTTACGATGACTATGCTATCAAAGAACTATCACAGCGGTTTCTTAAAAAGAAAACCCGCACAAAGAAGAAAACATGTATACAAAGGCGCAGGCGCAACAAGCAGGAGCTCTGTATTGAGGAGTGCAAGTGCGCCAAGGCGTACCTTTGTGTTAAATAAAGATAGCAAATCGAGCAAAAGGACTGCATCGCACAGAAATGATTTCTTAGGCAGAAACAGTAAATCAAACAGAAAAACTACATATGGCAGGGAAGAAAGACTTAATAGAAAAATCTCGTTAAGAAAACCTTTGATCGTAGGTTTGGCTATTGTGACTTCATTGTCATTGGTTTTCGCAATAGTTCTTGTGATCGATTGGAACGGTTTGGGTTTAACCTCAGACAATTCAACATCTGTGCCGATAGCGCCGGAACTCGTATTATCGACTACAACATGGAACCTTACGGCTTCAGATGAATCGATCGCTGTGGACGTTACCTCAAACACGTCATGGAAAGCGAGCAGCGATTCCAAATGGCTGTCGGTATCGTCGAGCAAGGGAAAGGGTCACGGTTCCTTTTCGGTCACCGCAAAAGAAAATACGTCTGAAGAACAAAGAGTCGGCACCATTACGGTAGTGGCTGATTCAAAGACCTCTACGCTAACGGTAACACAGTTGGGCGCTCAAGCGCCGACACTGGTGCTGTCGTCCACAAACTGGAATCTTTCGTCAGACGCCGCCACCAAAACGATAGCCGTCACATCCAATCTATCGTGGTCGGCAAGCGTAAACCTCATGGCCTCAAGCTGGCTGTCTGTTTCGCCTTCCAAAGGAACGGATGACGGCACGTTCACAATCACCGCCAAAGAAAACACTTCTGATTCACAAAGAGACGGAACGATTACCGTCAAGGCGGGATCACTGCGTATGACGGTTGACGTCACGCAACACGCTGCGGGCGCTGCGGTCTTTTTGGTATCGACCACAACGTGGAATCCCGTATCCCCGGGCGCATCTGTAAAAGTTGACATTACTTCGGATGTGCCATGGGCAGCAACTGTAAGCAGCAGCGCCGCAAGCTGGCTTTCGGTAACGCCGGGCAACGGGAACGGAAACGGCTCGCTTACGATTAACGCCAAAGAAAACACCTTCACATCGCCAAGAAGCGGGACTATCACGATAAAATCGGGAACAGAGACGAGAACGATCACGGTTACCCAGCAAGCAGCGCCGATTCCGATATTGATTGTGGCCAATACAACATGGAATCCAACTCCGATAATTACGTCTACAACGATAAACGTCACTTCTAATAAATCCTGGACTGCCAGCGTAAACAGCAGTGCCGCGGACTGGCTGTCGGTTTCACCCGGAAGCGCCAACGGCAATGCCGTTCTTACAATAAGCACCACCAAAGCAAATACATCCGCGGCTGACAGGTCCGGAACGATAACGGTGTCGACAGAGACACTGACCGAGACGATCAGAGTTACCCAGCAAGGGACAAATCTTACCGTGTCGCCAAGAACCTGGAATCCGGGCATATCTGCCGCAAACCAAACGATAAGAGTCAATTCGAATACGTCTTGGACGGCAAGCTCCAATGCAAGCTGGCTGAAAGTTTCCGATACCAGCGGAACGGGCAACGTTAATATTACAATCAGCGTTGATCAAAATACGTCCATCGAAAGATTTGGAACAGTTACCATCGCTGCTGCGGGGGGAACAGTGAGGGATGTGGTTAGCGTTACGCAGCAAGGGGTTACCCTGACTGTATCGCCGACATCCTGGAACCCCTCTGCCGCAGGCGAAGACAGGGTAATCAACGTCACCTGCAATACATCGTGGTCGGCATCGGTGACCGCCGGTTCATCTTGGTTGAGTATAATAACTTCTTCAAGCGGAGTGAATAACGGTACTTTTACAATTCAGGCTAAGGAAAATACGTCTGTATCGCCAAGAAACGGGACCGTAACCGTCAAGGCAGGATCGATAACCAGAGAAATTCCCGTTACGCAACAGGGAACAGCTCCAACTCTTACAGTGTCGCAAACATATTGGAATCCCTCTGCTTCAATCGAAACCACGTCAATTACTGTCAATTCGAACACATCGTGGTCGGCGGCGGCAACTTCTGGTTCATCCTGGCTCAGTGTACTATCTCCTTCAAGCGGATCGAACAACGGTTCTTTTACAATCCGGGTTGCGGAAAATACGTCTACATCGTCAAGAAGCGGTACCATTACCGTCACGACGACGCTGGGGTCGTCGGTCGTGAGCAGAACGATCAGCGTTACGCAACAAGGGGCTACAACATCGCGTATCAACCCTCCACAATATGTAGAAGTATATCAATATAAAGGCTGGTTTTCACTCTATCTTTACTGGGAAAGCGTTGATGGGGCCGCAGGATATTATATATATAAGAACGGGATTATGATAGATAATGTAGAATGGGCAGGCAGTTACTGGGTCGACATTGTTGACGACTGGGACGCATTCTACGAAAACTATGAATACTATGAAAACTACTATTATCACACGCCCATCAACTTCTATATTGTGGCATATGATTATGCTGGAAACAGGTCGCGCAGAAGCGAAACGGTAACGTTCCAGTTTTGCTGGGGTTGCGGCGACTGTGCCTCATATCTATCGGCGCCGGCACCCAAGGCTGGTATTCCCTTTACGGGCACGGCTATCGTGCAAAGCAATCGATGTATCCTTTCCGCTGCCCCAACCGCTGTGCCGCCAAAGAAGAAGCTTGAACTAAGCCCGGAATTATATTAAACGAACACGAAAAGGGACCCGCGTATTTAAAATACGCGGGTCCCTTTTAAATAACAATTAACTCAAGGGCAGGTAATATTAATAAGTAATGCCTAAATAGCTAATCCTTCTTGTTAAAGCGACGTTTTACCGCCTCGCTGAGAATGAATTCAATCTGGCCGTTGATAGAGCGAAAATCATCCTCCGCCCACGAGGCAACCTTATCCCACAGCCCGGGAGAAAGCCTCAGCAAAACCTGTTTTTTGACGCTCTCTTTGTTTTTTAGCGCGGTCTCTCTTTTAAGGACATCATCTTCCATCTCTTTTATCTTCTCAAGCTGCTTTTGTAACTGCACTTCTCGATCGGTTATATCCATAGTTGCAACGTCCTTTCACGGGGCAAATTTCCCTTAGCCCTAACCTAATATATCGTCCCGCTGTTTATAATGGGCTGGGCGTCGCGGTTTCCACACAGCACCACAAGCAGATTCGAGACCATGACCGCCTTGCGCTCCTCATCGAGCACGACGATATTATCATCTCCAAGTTTGTCGATAGCCATCTTAACCATGCCGACAGCGCCGTCAACGATCTTCTTTCTGGCGGCGATAATCGCCGACGCCTGTTGCCGCTGAAGCATGGCCGCCGCAATTTCCTCGGCATAGGCAAGGTGCGTTATCCTGACCTCGTCGATAATGAGCCCGGCTCCTTCAACACGCTTTTGAAGCTCCGTTTTCATCGAATCGGCGATTTCAAGAGCGCTTCCGCGCAGGGTCTTTTCCTGCTCGCTGATGCAGTCGTCGTCCTCACTGAAAATATCATAGGGATAAAGACGGGCAACGTTGCGGATAGTGGAATCGGTCTGAATGCTGAGATACTCGTGATAGTTCTCAACCGAAAAAACAGCCTGCGTCGGGTCATCAACATACCATATGACAATAGCTCCGATGATAATCGGGTTGCCTAAAATATCGTTTACCTTCTGACGCTTGTTATCCAGCGTCTGCTTTTTCAGCGAAACAGCTTTTGAAGCAGCGACCGACATAGTGCCCATTCCGCCCTGCTTCGCGATTTCCTTCGCTTTTTGTATTGCTTCGGCCTTCGCTGTTTCATATGTGGGGTTAAAGGATATACAGAAAGGGTTGACATAGTGAAAGCCCGCCGATTTGACTGTGCCGTAATAAGAGCCGAACAGAGTGAAGATGCGCGCCTCGTTGGGCCGGACAGTTTTAAGCCCCCCGCACAGTATGCCGAACAGCATCCAGCCAATCATACCAGCGACAAAAAAGATGCCGCCCGATAAAAACCGTCCATATTCCAGATTGACAGTGCCGAAAATAAACGCGACGGTAGAAGCGATGTGCCCGATGATCACTACAAACAGCATAAAGAAACCATTGACGGGGCGCAGCTCCTTTTCTTTTACAGTAAAGATATCTTGTTTCATATTATTCCTCCTGATTGATGATATTATTATGATATCATTATACTATCTATATTGTCAACCGTTTTTGAGTCGATACAGCCAAAAACGCCATCAAGTCATGACCACCCCTAAGAGGGGTGATCATGACTCTTGTTTTTTACTTCTTATCCGCTTTATCCGTTTTCGCAATCTCACTAAGCGACGTCGCGAGGCCGGCAAGCGATTGTATCTGGCTTGGGATAATGATCTTTGTTGCTTTGCCGTCGGCGGCTTTTCCAAACGCCTCGATGCCCTTAAGCGAAACAACTTTATCGCTTGGATTGGCTTCGTTCAAGAGTTTGATACTGTCGGCGTGGGCTTTTTGTACCATCATGATGGCCTCGGCCTCGCCCTGCGCCTCGCGGATCTTTTGTTCGCGGACGGCGTCGGCGCGAAGGATAGCGGCTTGATTTTCAGCTTCGGCCACGAGGATCGCGCTCTCTTTTTGGCCCTCGGCCTCGAGAATCTGGCTGCGCTTTACGCCTTCTGAACGAAGGATGCTTTCGCGGCGCTCGCGCTCTGCTTTCATCTGCTTTTCCATCGCGTTTTGGATCTCTACCGGCGGTATGATGTTTTTGAGTTCCACACGGTTTACTTTGATGCCCCATTTATCGGTGGCGACGTCGAGAAGTTGTGCGATTTTATTGTTTATAGTGTCGCGGCTCGTGAGTGTCTGGTCGAGCTCCAGTTCACCGATTATGTTACGGAGAGTTGTGGCGGTAAGATGCTCGATAGCCGAAAGCGGACGCTCGATGCCGTAGGTAAACAGTTTGGCGTCGGTCACTTGAAAGAACACGATCGTGTCGATCTGCATCGTGACGTTGTCTTTGGTGATAACGGGTTGTGGCCGGAAATCGGCGACCTGCTCTTTAAGCGACACCTTTTTTGAGATTTTATCGATAAAAGGAGTTTTGACGTGGAGCCCCGCCTGCCATGTCTGACTGTACATCCCAAGGCGCTCGATTACCCATACAGACGCCTGGGGTACAATTTTTATGTTGGCAACAATTATGATGATAAAGATAAAAGCAAGAACAATTAAAGAAATAATATATGGCATTTTTGATTCCTCCTGTATAAAGATTTTAATTTTTTTAAGGTTTCGTCCGCGATACGATAAGCCTTACGCCCTCGATCGCGTGCACAACGACGTGTTCGCCTTTTTTGATTATGCTGTCGTCGCGGGAGTGGGCGGCCCAGTCCTGCCCATCAACGAGAACTCTCCCCGCGCCGGTTTTGTTATCTATCGTCAATGTCGTCACGGCGACCTTTCCGATCGCGCTGTCGGCGTTGGTCGGGGTAATTTTAGGCGATATCTTTTTCTTTACCAACGGGCGCACCAGGA
>Ga0209737_10002107_pt1 | contig 13994 bp, 13 predicted proteins | sample TergutCu122P3_FD_187284 | JGI IMG/M metagenome (GOLD analysis project Ga0209737, IMG submission 187284) | Cubitermes ugandensis P3 segment gut microbial communities from Kakamega Forest, Kenya - Cu122 P3 (SPAdes) (version 2) | ecosystem: Host-associated > Arthropoda: Insects > Digestive system... | reverse complement strand
GAGTGGCGGGAGTAACGGGACTTGAACCCGCGGCCTCTGGCTTGACAGGCCAGCGCTCTAACCAACTGAGCTATACCCCCGCGTCGAGTTACGATACTACCGCACTGACACTCATCTGTCTAGGCTTAAGCGCATTTTTTGTTGAGCATAAACATAATATGATATGATATGCGGGCTTGACTTTGCGTCCCCATCGTCTAGGGGTCAGGACGCCGCCCTTTCAAGGCGGAAACGCGGGTTCGATTCCCGCTGGGGGCACCACATAATCGTACCGGACCTGCCCAGCGCAGGCCTTTTTATTGAGCCCGCACTTTCTGAGCCATAACGCGCACTGTGAGAATGCTGAAATTCAACGGTGTGGGGTTTGTGCATTTTCGACTAAAGGTGATAGTATTGTCTGCTAATCGTGTGGCAGTAATATCAGTAATATCAGATAATGAGAATAAGAAGGAGAATCTAAATGAGAGAACGACTACTTTTGTGGTGCCTGGCACTGGCCATGGCGTTCGTTTTCGTAACCCCGGTGTCTCAGGCGGCTGCGCTGAGCACTCAAGGAGAACTTGAGGCGGCGATCTCTGCCGCTGCCGGACCTGTTACCCTGACGCTTGATGCGGACACGGTACTCAGCTCAACGCTGACAATACCGGCAGGCAAAGACATCACCCTGGCTGGAGAGTACAAGCTCATCGGCGCCAACGGGGCAGTTACCATCGCGGTCAACGGCACGTTGACTCTCGATGGGGTCACGGTAACACACAACGGCGCAGACACGGGCAGTGGCGTGATTGTCAATACGGGCGCGACGCTCATCATGACAAGCGGCGCCATCTCCGGCAACACCTCGGCAGTCGGGGTCACCCCTAACGGCAATGGTGGCGGAGTGTTTAACAGCGGAACTGTGATTCTGTCAGGGGGCTCAATCTCCGGCAACACCTCGGTCAATGAAGCCGGCGGAGTGTTCAACAACAGCGGTACCGTGACGATCTTTGACAACGCCGCGATCTCCGGCAACACCTCGGCAAAGTACGCGGGTGGTTTGTATAATCACACCGGCACGGTCACGATGAGCGGCGGCGAAATCTCCGGTAACACGGCAACTCAAGGCGGCGGTGGCGCGCGCAATCAGGGCGCGACTGCAACCTTCACGATGAGCGGCGGCTCAATCTCCGGCAATACCTCGCTCGGCGATGTCGGCGCAGGCGTGTTGAACATGGCGGGCGCAACCTTCACGATGAGCGGCGGCGCGATCAACGACAACACGAATAGCTCTGCATCCTCAGGTGGTGGCGTGGCCAATCTGGGCTCGACCTTCACCATGAGCGGCGGCGAAATCTCCGGTAACACCGCCCCCAGCGGCGGAGGCGTCCTGAATTGGAACGGTGCGACCTTCATCATGAGCGGTGGCGAGATAGCGGCCAACATCACCACGTCCGCATCCAGCAAGGGTGGTGGCGTCTATAACTACGGTCCCGCAACCTTCACGTTGGATGGCGGAACGATCGCTAATCACACCACGACCCTCAACGGCGGCGGTATCTATAGCACTAACGGTGCTTCGCTGGTGCTCACAAGCGGAACCATCTCCGGCAATGTGGTCACCGGTGACGGCGGAGGTGCTTGGATTGATGATCCCGCTAATCTGGTACTGGGATCAGACATAACCTTCTCAGGCAACCGTGCAGGTGCGGCCTACGCGCTGGACCCCGACGATGAGGGAACCTACGGCCCGGATTATAACAACTACGACCTCAACTACACAGGCGGCACACGCATCCTGTACAAGGTAGCCTATGATGATAACGGCAGCACCAAGGGTACGGCGCCAACCGACGATGGCCAGTACAACCCCCTCGATGTGGTGACCGTTGCTGGTCAAGACGATCTGGCACGCGAGGGCTACACGTTCTTGGGTTGGGCGACCAATCCTGAGGCAACCGCAGCAGAGTACCTTGCCGGCGAAACCTTCGAGATCACAGACAACACCACGCTCTATGCGGTCTGGCAGAAAGACGAGGTCAATTCCCCGGTGAATCCCGACCCGGCTAATCCCGGTGGCGAAGAAGGATCTGAGGAGCCCTCAAAAGATGTCACGAGCACCTTGCCGAAGGCCGGCGATGCGCTGGCTGGTAGCCTGTTGTTCCCGCTGCTGATGGCGGTCGGTGCAACAGGTGTGTTCGCCTATCGCGCGAGGCGACAGGTCCAATAAGCGATCAACTGTGAAACGGGGTGCCCAATCAGGCGCCCCGTTGACATTACCCTCAGGACACATCTGATGCAGGGGCTTCAGATCAACCCACCCTCATGACCTGACATACAATGAGGGTCTGCCTTTTCTTACCCATCAGCACCTGAGAAATCAGCTCCAAACCTGATAGAATGAAGCCACTATGGGCTTCAAGCTAACACTTCGAGGTGCGAATCGCATCGCCAATCTTGCCTGCGGCCGAGTGGACGCAGCGTACAAGAGCATATACCGCGACTCTGACAACTTCGCCTACTTCCTTGAGTATCTCGCTCATTTCGCAGAGGCCCACTGCAGGGAAAGAATGGAGTCGGAGCGAGGTGATATCCTCCGCGCCAGAGATACTCTACAAAGCTTCGGATTCGGTCATGGTAAGAAAAACCTTGACCAGTGTGCCGACGATTCCGAAGAATACGGGCATGATTTCGGCTGCGAGATACCTGATGCGTTGACCGAGCTTGCCTCAATACTCGACGAATACCCGATAAAGTCATTGCTTTTACCTGATGTACGAAATATCGGCAAGGATTCCAGCAAGGAATTCATGATGTCGGAAGAGGTGTTGCGCCGCCTGCTTGAGCAAGACCCTGAGTGTACGTGTCTTATCGTACAGCCCCGTGAAGTAACGCGCACCGATCGTGTCACCATTTTTGATGCATTCCCCGCTTTTAAGATAGCCTTGCGCCAAATCGACCAGTGGCCAGCGGTGCTGTTTTGGAACGAGAGGGATGGTGAGGCGGTATTCGTGCCGGTCGCAGACGAGGAGGAGCTGTACCACATCTATTCGCTTGCCCGTGAAGCGGACGCTTTTGCCAAATTAAGAGCATACGCACAGAAGAAGCTCCCCCCAAGTCATTATTATATGCACTTAAGCGACTTGCACTTCGGCGTGCGTAGAGACGAGGTGCTACAAAAGCAACTCCAGACATTGGTTACACAAGAAGCATCATCGCTTGACAATGACGATATCCTCGATTTCTTGATAACGGGTGATATCGTGGATAGCCCAACACCGCGCACCATCGCATCGGTACAACGATTTGCCGAGTTTCTCGACACCGTAAGTCACAGCAAACCAATCTTCGTGTCGGGAAATCACGATATCAATTTGCTAGGGCTTGCCTTTCATCAAAGGAATCAGCACTGGGCTCATATCGCCGGTGGATACCCGAAGATCAGGATCGCCGATGATATCGGGGTCATCTTTATGTTGTTCAACTCGAACACCCGAGGATTTCTTGCCCAGGGTGAGATCGGTAAACAGCAGATGCAGGCAATGAGGGAGCAACTTGCCGGCGTGGAGAATCTGGAGAACTATACCCTGATTGCGGTTCTGCATCATCACGTCGCTTCATCTGAGTATTACAAGCGAACGATAGCAAACGAGGAATGGCAGGAAGGGCTCAATATCTATAGAGATGCGGAGAAATTCAAGCGGCTGCGTGATGCGGATGCTTTTCTGGCATTTTTGGATGAATATCGTACGAAGTTCGTGCTTCACGGTCACAAGCACACGCCTATTGTGATTAAGCGCAATGATATGTATATCATTTCGTGCGGGTCAACGATTGGACATAACAGGAGCTACGTCAGTTACAACATGTTGAAGTTCGCAGATCGCACACTCACGTGCACGCAGTTTGTTGAGCAACTCGCGGGGGCAAAAACCAAACGTAGAGATGTCATGGCTCTTGCGATTGATTATTAAAAAATCATGTTACAATGGATAATCGCTTTGCGCTAAGCAAAGTACCGAATCCGGGCGAGTGGCGCAGCGGGAGCGCAGGTGCCTTACAAGCACAAGGTCGGGGGTTCAAATCCCTCCTCGCCCACCAAAGTCAGAAAAATGCCCACCTTGTGTGGGTATTTTTGTGGCTTCTGGTTGCGAGCGCAGGGATTATCTCAATCCCTCCTCGCCCACCATAAGACAAAATAAGGGTTGCCTAGCCCCGTACCGCTCGTTCATAATATCGGTTGTCACATCCTCGTCGCTCTCATACCCAAAGTCACAAGTCGCATCAGCGAATGCTTCTTGCGTCTCACGTATTGCGCCTATTGAGACTTCCCGTTTCCAGCGTTCATTATTTGCGACAAGTTCATCGAAGGTCACCGGCTGATACCCGTTAATCTCAACACTCGCATTCAGTGCGCGGTCATATGTGCGAAGCAATGGCCAATACGAATCGTTCGTGTTGTTGTGGATGTGTCCATAGATGTGAAAACTTTTAGATCCCGGCCACGTCATCATCGGGTAGTGGCACATGATAAGCGTGCGCTTGCCGTCATTTATCTCAAGCATCAGATCGACACTCTCAAAATATTTTTCTAGGTCGGTGGTACGCATCCATTTTCCATCGTGATTTCCAACGATGAGATGTTTGCGCCCTTTGAGTTGGTCGAGGTATTCCGATACGTTAGATTCGCTCCTAAACGCAAAATCACCAACAATGTAGACATGATCATCGCGATGGACGCGTGCATTCCAACTGTCAATCAACACACGATTCATTTCGTCCACATCGGCAAATGGGCGGTCGCAAAACCTGATTATGTTTGCGTGACCTAAGTGAAGGTCGCTCGTATAGTAGTTCATTTTAAGCTTCCTTGAAGTAGTCGAGGACTTCCTGCACCACTTCGTCGATTGGAACACCCAGCCAGTTGTCTTTTGAGTTTTTGAGGTCCGATAAATATTGCGGATTACGGAAAACATTGTGCAGTCTATCGTGAGCGTCTTCGAACGAACCCTCGCGCATACTTGCATCTGCAAAGATCAAGACATCGAAATTCTTTTGAAGCAAGTCTCGATTAACTTCTTTCGAGTGTATGAAAGAGTATGTGTCAAAAACGTCTCTGAACCGTGTGGACGCTGCACCTATACGTAAGAGTGACTTCATTTTTTCTGCGATTATCTGCTCGGGGTTATTGGCGAACAATGTTACTCCCTGATCAAGCTTGTTCAAATCAAAACAAAGAAGAGACTGCTCAAGATCTAGTTCCTTATGGACACCGATATCAAGTTTCGTCTCAATCGAGTTTCCCTCATTATCTGCTAGGCGAATAAACACCCGCTTGCCGTTATAGTCCTGATGCCTCAATTCCTTGATGCTGCCAACGATAACGACAGAGAAATCGCTGTCACCCATGTTCAGGGTCTCGATAAAATGTCGGACAGATTCATCAGCAATGGAATAACGCAGAAAATCCAAGTCGATATCACGTGTCGCTCGTCGTTTATCACGCGACAATTGCTGAATCAAAATTCCACCCTTGATCGTCACTCGGTCGGCAAATGACGAGGATGCAATGAGAGCGAGACCACATCGTGGGCGGTACGCAGTTCTGCGTTCTCAACGCTAAAACCTTCATCAAAGTAGGATTGGCGAATATCATATAGATTCATCAGAGAACCTCTCTCTGGATAATTTTGAACATGTAATCGTTACGCTCAAACAAATCCATATACTCCTCGATTGAGCGGAAATCGAGTTTATGAGCAATGTCGCGATAATTGAGAATTATTTCCTTGTAGTAATCAAGCGGCATCGACGCGCTGTTTCGAACAAGTTCGATCAGCATACGCTCGCGGCTATAAATGTTTATTTCAGCTTGATCGTATTCCACTTTGATTTTTCCCGGCTCCAAAAGACGGTCTGCAAGAAAGTATTGCTTGATAGTTTTATCGGGTATTCGCGATGCACCCCGCCGAGTAGCTAAATGAGTCCGAGTCGGAGGTCTATCGGCCAGATTGTGAATGTAGAACGCGCTATCCATTGTGATTACGGCTTCAGGATACCGTTTGGTAAGTAAAGCATATTGGTTTACCCATTTCTCAGGCGAGTAGAAACCTCGTGCATGCTTGAACAGGTTTCCTTTTTCTATCTCACGTTCAATTTGATAGCTTGATCCGAATTTTTTCGCTGCTTCTGCAAATGTGTAAATCAATGTAATCACCTATTCTGTATTAAAGTAATTATACACACTAATCATACTAATGTGTATATTTGCTCTAATTCTACAAATCTGCCATCCACGCTAAACTGCTTATTCTCGCTTATTGTCTTTTCTCAGTAAATCACCAATCAGTTCAGCAGCTGCATGGTCGTTTGCCGGAATCGCATGGGCATAGATGTCCATCGTGGTGCTGGTGCGACTGTGACCAGCTCGCTCTGAAACGGTTCTGAAGTCCATTCCATTGCCGATCTAGAGCGTGATGTGGGTGTGGCGCAGTTCGTGGAACTTCAATCCTTGGTAGTGTCTCTTTATCTTTGGACGATGATTGCTTCGCGAATACGGCTTTCCGTTTTCTTCGATCAGGAACCAGATTATGTACTTATCCATGTAGTCATTCATGTGATGTGCTCCCAACGAGGAAATCTACCTATTGCTGTCTTGCATCTACCATGATAGCTATGGGGTAGTACACTGGAGCGATAAATCAACCAAACATACGTTCAGGCACGCGATAACATCATATGGTAGAACTAAGTCATAATTATCACCCAGAAGGAGAAGACTATGCCGCAGATATTACCAATCAAAGAACTAAAGGACACCGCCAAAATTAGTCAGCTTTGCGAAGAGAGTAATAAGCCGATTTTCATCACTAAGAATGGATACGGCAATCTTGTTGTTATGAGCATGGAGGTCTACCGTCAATTCTCACCCTTCAGCCACATCATGAACAAGATCGAAGAGGGAGAAACCGCTATTGTCGACGGACGCGTTCGCGATGGGTTTGAGATGATAGCAGAGAAGAGGGCTCGGTATGACATATAGTTTGGTCGTTACAGAGCCTGCTGATTATTCTATCGATGAAATCCTTTGGCAACTCGCAGCCTCTACTCTTCCCCGCGCGCCTGTTCTGCTTCGATTTTGTCCTGCAAAAGAATCGCCCGCTCTTCTTCGGGCGTAATCGTTTTGATGTGCGTCGCGAAATAATAGTACATATACACCATCATCGTCCCCAGAAAGAGGCGGACATCAAGACGAGGAACCATTATCATCGAGATTCCCATCATGACCGTGGCAAGACCCTGACAGTATAGTTTCGTCTTTACCGTCATGGAACGATGCTTAAGGTAGCTCGCGAGATTATCCTGATAGAGTTTGGTGGACGTAAACCATCTCTGAAACCGCTCGGAGCCCTTGGAGAAAAAGAATGAAGCCAGCAAAAGAAAGGGTACGGTGGGAAGTACCGGGATAAACGCCCCGACAGCCCCGAGCCCGAAGAAGAAGAACCCGAGCGCAAGAAAAAGCACCCGCAGAGGCTTTATCGGTCTCTTTTCATCCTTACCTAATCCTTCCACAGCCACGCTACTCCTGCCCGAAACGCACAAGATCACGGGTTCCGTGCGCGACAATAATCGATTCGTTCGTTTTCAGAACGTAGACCTTCGGCCCGCTCTCTCCACTGATCGAAGTGTCATGAGCGTTCTTCTCATTGGCGCCCTCGTCAAGCGTAAACCCAAGAGGAGCAAGCGCCTCAATCACCATTTTACGCACGACCGCGCTGTTCTCTCCGATGCCTCCCGCAAAGACGAGCGCGTCCACTCCGCCTAAGCGCACATAGTACGAGGCGATGTAATCCACGATACGCTTTACGAACAGATCGAGTGCAAGCTGCGCCTTCTCGTCACCTGCCTGCGCCTGCGCGCAGATATCCGCCACATTCGTGCTGCCCGTCATCGCAAGGAACCCGGATTTACTGTTAAGAGTACGGATGATTTCGCTCAGTTCAAGATCGGTATTGTTGGCGATGAATTCGACAACAGCCGGATCGATATCACCGGTGCGGGTACACATCATAATTCCTGCCAGCGGAGAGAATCCCATGGAGGTGTCTTGCGCTCCCTCAGGTGAGGTGGCGGTAATTGAGGAGCCTGCTCCCAAATGACAGGAGATGACGCGGGGTGCGTCGGTCAACTGGTTGATACGCTGGTAGAGATAGTCATGCGAAAGCCCGTGGAACCCGTACTTGCGAATACCCAGAGCACGCCACTCGTCAGGCACGGAATATGTATAGCTTGACGCGGGCAACGTGTGATAGAACACCGTATCGAATATAAGACCGATGGGCTTGTCCGTCTGCTGGCGGTACAATTTGACCACCTGCATCGTCACCGGATTGTGAAGCGGCGCTAAGGGACTGAACTCCTTGGCACGAGCAAACACCTCATCATCAACGAGCGCATGGTGTGCGAAGTCTCCTCCGTGCACGACCCGAAAACCGATCGCCTCATAATCGAGTCCGTATTCGTCGACCAGCTTATTGATAAGTGGGATCGCCTCTTGATGCGACATGATCGGCAGTGACTCCTCGCGCGTCTGACCATCACAAGTAAGCTTCATATCCGCCGTCGTCGTAATGTGCTGGATGTCACCGGTAAGCTCGGACTGATCGGTGTGGGTGTTGAATATATCGAATTTGAGGGAGGAACTCCCCACGTTAAGAACCAGTACACGCATCGTTACTCCTCAACTTGTGCCGCGGTCAGTATCGCCGCACCGACAATATCATCAACGGTCGCGCCACGCGAAAGATCGCTGATAGGCTTTCTGAACCCTTGCAGCACGGGGCCGTACGCATTCGCGTCGGCGAGACGCTGTACCAGTTTATAGCCCGCGTTTCCGGCATCGAGATCGGGGAAGACGAGTACGTTCGCCTTGCCGGCAACCGCACTCTCGCCCTTTATCTTCGATGCGGCAACGGAAGCGACGATGGCGGTATCGACCTGAAACTCTCCATCAACTGAGAGGTCCGCTCGATTTGTGCGAATCTTCGCAAGCGCGTCCTGGACCTTTTTGACATCATCGTGAACCGCACTACCCTGACTGGAAAACGAGATCATCGCAACGCGCGGTTGCCAGCCCAACAGTATCTTGACACTGTCAGCGGTAGAGATGGCGATATCGGCAAGCTCGTCAGCGGTCGGTTGTGGCACAACCGCGCAATCGGCAAACACCAGACAGCCGCCTTCGCCAACCGCGGGATTATCAAGCTCCATGATAAAGAAACTTGAGGGCAGGGAAATGCCGTCTGCCAACCCGATAAGCATCTGGCTCGACATAATCACATCTTGGGTGGCACACGCCAGTCCCGCGACCATGCCGTCCGCATCACCGACGGCAACCATCGCCGCAGCGTAGTTCAACGGCTCGGCCATCATCATCTCAAGTATTTCGGCCGGCATATCTATGCGGTCAGCGAGAGCGTATGCGTATTCAGTTATCTTTTCTGTATCGATATCTTCGGCGGTAATCACGATCGGTTCAGCGATGTGGCGAGCCGCGATGTGGCGAGCCGCTTCAACGATCCGCTCATCAGCCCCTTCGGGAAACGCAATACGCGCCTGTTTGCTTTGAGCATTAGCAACTAATGCATCCATGACTGCCATGCGACACTCCTTATCGAATGGGGGTTATAAGTTGTTGTGGACGGCTTTCGCCATGTCGCCTACGGTTACGCTTGCCATGAGATCGGCGATGGGGATTTTTTTACCAAACTCTTTTTCCAAAAACATCGCGAGTTTGAAAATATCCATTGATTTTGCATTGAGATCTTTGAGAAAACCTTGCTCAGGAGTGACTTCCCAGCCAAGCGCGGTCTTGATCGTTTCGATAAACCTTACCTCAACCTCTGCATAATCCATACGTCCACCTCCTATGATTTTTTACATCTCCCCATTATAGCAGGTGCGCACGAAGGAATATCGAAGCTGTCAAAGCTCCACGTATGCTACCGTCGGCGACTTCTTAGCTGTCCGCAGGCGGCATCGATGTCCGCTCCTCGGCGCGCGCGAAGCGTAGCCTCGACCCCGTATCGATTGCGCAGAAGCGTGACGATGTCGGCAGTTTGAGCTGCAGGAGTCGGAGCGAGTGGGCGCGTATCTTTCCCCGCACCATCATCGTCCCATACATTGAGGGGGATGAGGTTGACGTGAGCACCGATCGCTGAGGCGAATTTGCCGAGCGCATCGATCTCCTCAGACGTATCGTTCACCCCTACAATAAGCGCATATTCAAGGGTCGGCCTGCGTCCCGTTTTCTCATAGTACTCATTCAAAGCGTCTTTGAGCTTGTCTAAAGGCTGAGTGGATACACCCGGCATCATCTGATCGCGCGTCTTTTGTCGTGCGCTATGTAGCGAGATCGCCAGAGTGAACTGCTCGGGCTCTGCCGTGAAGCGCTTGATGCCTTCGAGAAGCCCACACGTCGAAACGGTCAGATGTCGAGCACCGATGCCGAAACCCCACGATGCGTTGAGAATCCGAAGTGCTTCAAGCGTCTCGTCGTAATTGGCAAACGGCTCGCCTTGACCCATCATCACCACATTGCTTACCCGTCGACCGAAGTCACGGGCGACCAATGCAACGGTATCGGCAATCTCTGTCGCGGACAGGTTACGCACAAGCCCTCCCATGCCTGTCGCACAAAAGGAGCATCCCATCGCACACCCGATCTGCGTGGATGCGCACACGGTAAGCCGGTCTTTTGTGGGAAGCCCCACCACTTCGACGTGCTGCCCATCTGCAAACTCAACAAGATACTTGCGTGTCCCATCACGGGAACTCTGCTTCTCGATAATCGTTGGGCGCGCAAGCGGTGCACGCTCTGCGAGAGCCTCGCGCACATCTTTAGGAATGTTCGTCATCTCCCCGTAGGAAGAGATGGTGCGTTGCCATACCCACTCCAGCACCTGATTGATGCGATAGCGCGGCTGGCCCAGCTCTTCAAGAGCGCGTGTTATCTGTCTTGAATCATAGCTCATCTAGATACCATCATACCTCTCACTTTATGCCGTACCCCACTTCTTCTCGACTTTGCAAAAAAGCCAGATGGCAGCGATCCCGGCAGCCGTTCCCGCAACTACGAATCAAAAAGGTCTACAGAAGTGGGTCTTTTTTAATTAATGGTGGGCCATGAAGGACTCGCGCGTATTTACTACGTAAATCCGCCGACGTCGCGCAGCAGCTTCGCGTTGCGCTCCTTACGAACCGCTCAATGATTCGCGGTTCGCCTTCACAGGTTCGAGTCCTTTATGAAACGCACTACGAATCAAAAAGGCCAGCAAATATATATGCTGACCTGCTGTTTTGTTCTGGTGGGCCATGAAGGACTCGAACCTTCGACCAACGGATTAAAAGTCCGCGACTCTACCAACTGAGTTAATGGCCCATTCAAACACGCCGAAATATCATAGCATATTCTTGCGAAGCGACAAAGACAGCCCGACGCACTCAGGCAAAGCCAAAATGCACTAATACCTAATATCGGTATCTAACGTAAAGTCAGCACCGCCCTTAGTGAAGTCCGCGCCTGCCTTGGCGGTACGAATATCACCGGTATAGCTGGTGTGCCCTTTCCTGCGACCCTCGGTATGAACATCGCTACCGAGTGCCTCAATCATGGTGTACAGATTAGCGACGTACTCCTCATTCATATCGCCCAGGCTTCCACTGCGACCTTCCGATCCCGTGTGATTAGGCATAAAGATAATGACCTTCTCGTTCTTTTCGCTACTGATGTCTTTAATCGTCTGAAGCTCGCGCAAGCGCAGAGCGCCGGGAACAACGTTGAGCGTCAACGCCGCCTTCGCCACGTTACGACTTGCCTCGACCTCTGCAGTACTTGCGATAATAACACTCTCGCGGTTACGTTCTGCAACCGCGCGCTGTGCCATCGCGCGGACCATTTCTGCGGGAAGCTCGATCTGCTGAATCAGCAGTTGCTCAATATTGAGACCCCATGCCTTAACGTCCTCCTCAACCTGATGCGCAACACTTTGGGCAATCGCCTCACGAGATTGGAGAATTTCATTCATGTCATGGTGACCGATAACATCTCGAAGCACCGCCATCGTCTTACTGACCGCGTTGAAGTCGTAATTCTGTACGTTGAGCACCGCGGCGCGCGCGTCGATGACTCGGTAATACGTAACCGCGCTAACCTTGATGTTGATGTTATCTTTGGTCATAACTTCCTGAGGCTTTACTTCACGCGCAACGATACGGGTGTCTACCCGGGTCGCCGTGTCAAAAATGGGAAACCAGACCCGCAGTCCCGGTGTCTTGACGCCATGGAACTTTCCGAAGCGCAACAAAACCATACTCTCGTACTGCTTGACGATGGTGAAGCGTATAAGCGCGGATCCAACAATGATAAAGATAATCGCTACGATCAGAATACTTCCGATACCAGCCATAAGTGTTTCAAAGCTCTCCATGGTACTTCCTCTCACTTATCCTTATGCTTAATAGTATACGAAAGATTCGGGCTTCAAGCCGCCCGTGTTGCGTGTTTGCTCCAAATTGCTTTAGACGAGCAACCCGCAGTATTAGTGTCTGAAGTGACGGTGCCCGGTAAAGACCATCGCTATGTCGAGCTCATCGGCACGAGCGATGACCTCTTCGTCACGAATCGATCCGCCCGGCTGGATGACTGCGGTGGCTCCGGCTGCAGCGACCACTTCTAATGAATCAGGAAAGGGCATGAACGCATCACTTGCGCACACGCTCCCACGCGCCGCCTCGCCCGCCTGTTCAACGGCGATTCGTGCGCTATTGACCCGGTTCATCTGTCCGGCCCCGACACCAATCGCAGCAAAATCCTTGCCTAGCACGATGGCGTTACTCTTAACGCTTTTTGCGGCTTTCCAGGCAAAGATGAGTTGCTCCATCTCTTCGGCGGTCGGCGTGCGCTTCGTCGCTACCGTAAAGTCCGCTGGATTCTCGCTTACCGCATCCGCCTCCTGCACAAGAAGACCGCCCTCAACGGAGCGCAGATCGAACTGCCCACCTGCAGGACGTACCGCTCCTGTCGCGAGTACCCGCACATTGGGCTTTTGCGCAAGCAGCTCAAGAGCTGCCGCCTCGTAGTCGGGGGCTGCGACGACCTCGACAAATTGCTTGTTCTCATATATCGCCTCGATGACGCCTGCGGTAACCGTGCGGTTAAACGCCATGACTCCACCAAACGCACTGATAGGATCGATGTCGTGTGCCACGCGATAGGCGCAAACGATGTCGTCGCGACTGGCCAATCCACAGGGGTTGGTATGCTTGATGATCGAGCAGGTCGGTGCCTCGAATTCACGCACTGCCGCCCACGCCGCGTCTGTATCCAAGATATTGTTGTACGAGAGTTCCTTGCCCTGTAGTTGCTTTGCACCGGCAAGCGTTCCCTGCACATCACCCACTTGATAAAAGATCGCGCTTTGATGCGGGTTTTCTCCATAGCGGAGATCCTGCACTTTATCGAGCAAGAGGCGCACCTCATCGCTTGCGGTCTCAAACCCACCCTGTCCACTGAGATAACGCCATATCGCGGTATCGTAAGCGCTCGTCAGGCGAAAGACCTCCTCGGCAAGACGCCGTCTTGTCTCAAGCGTGGTCGCACCTGCACCTGTGCGCATCTCATTAAGAATCGAATCGTATTCTTCAGGCTTAGTGATTACCGTGACGCTCTCGAAGTTCTTTGCCGCGCTACGCAGCATCGAAGGACCGCCGATATCGATATTTTCGATGGCTTCTGCCTCTGTCACATCAGCGCGCGCAACGGTCGCCTCGAACGAGTAGAGGTTCACGCAGACCAGATCGATCATGCCGATGCCATGCTCATCGGCTGAGGCCATATGTGTCTCATCTGAGCGCCGAGCCAACAGCCCCCCGTGAACACGAGGATGAAGCGTCTTGACGCGCCCGTCCATCATTTCCGGAAAACCGGTGAGGTCATCGATCGCACGAACGGATACCCC